>Ga0209606_1000218_pt1 | contig 92580 bp, 62 predicted proteins | sample AD_UKC057_MetaG_FD_184412 | JGI IMG/M metagenome (GOLD analysis project Ga0209606, IMG submission 184412) | Active sludge microbial communities of municipal wastewater-treating anaerobic digesters from USA - AD_UKC057_MetaG (SPAdes) (version 2) | ecosystem: Engineered > Bioreactor > Anaerobic >...
GTGTACAGAAAGAGATCGAAGTTGACACTGACAATGTTGTTGAGCTCACTCTTAGGGAATACCTTGACATCCAGGTAGAAAACCTTTGCAACAACGCACTCGTGTTCTGCTGGCAGGACAGGGGCATCAAGCAGGCCGGTTCCGAAGTCAGATACGGAGTCGGTGACGGCTGGATAACCAATCCACCAAAGAACAGCAACAGGCAAAATCTTGGCTGGCAATATCTGCCAGGCGATGACATCAACGGTGATGGCAAGATCCGCTTCAACGACTTCGAAACCGAAATCCTTGGCACCTATGACATGGTAACCAACACTTGGGCCGCAGGTGTCATTGATGCAAGAACATTCCAGCGCCAGGACGGCATCTACAAATTCGAGCTTTCAAAAGCAAACGGTGCTCTCATCGATGAAGTTGGATTCGATTTCGGTGGTGGTACCGCAATCGGTGGAAGATTCACTGTTCCGGATCATGTAATCTCCGACAATGAAGAACTCCCGATCTATGTTACCGCCTACAAGTACGGTGATGATGACAATGACAGATCATTCCAGCCATACTGGGAAGTTCCGCCAACATCACAATTTGGTAAAGCTGGCTACTCACATGAAGTTTATCTTGCTGCTCAAACAGCAATCAGGGTTGTGGGTAGGGAAGATCTCCAGGTCACAACTTCACCTGACATCCTTACAGCCGGTGTAACACCAGAGTATGTCGATGGCACTCCACTTACCTTCCAGGTTTATGGAGCGGATGGTTCAACGCCACTCGATTTCCACGAACTGGGTGTCCCGGACTGGACGGGTGCGTACAAGATTACCGATGACAAATACATTGCAAACAACATCATTCAGGACCCGCATCCTGATAACCAAACATTCTATGGCTATGGACAAGAGCTCCCGAGATACTACTGGCTCCGTACCGACCTCCACAACAATGATGGTACCCAGTACAACAACAACTACTTCTTCTCCTCGAGGACCAACCCGTTCAGCCCGATCAAGATTGACTTCAGCCAGTCTGAAGAAGGCAAGTATATGTTCCGTGGATTCTGTGCCAACGATGAAGGATCATTCCCAGTACATATCTGGACCCCGGATCGTAAGCACAGGACCAAGATTGAAGTTAAGGTAAGACCACCAAAGGTGGAATATCAGGTAACCAACGTTGATGATCCGGACCTCAAACTCTTTACAGTTCCAGCCAACCCGGGTGATGTAGACTTCGTTCTCACCGCCGCCGACAACAGGCTTTACAAAGTCCGTGTCATCTGCAGAACCCAGGATGGTTCGAAGCTTCTGACTGGTGCAGCGAAGGGTGTCTCTGTTTGCGCCGGAACCGACAAGGATGTTGCAAGGTTTACACCAACCTTCAGCAGGCCAATGTCATTCAGAAATGCCCAGAAATACTACTTTAACCTTGGTATAAGACCGGACCAGATCCCGGCAGATCCGACACCGCTTGAAGTTACGCAGTACTATGAAACCAGGATACAGCCAAGGCTTGGTTTTGACTTCAACGGAAACGGCAAGCTTGATGAAACCAACAATGAAATCTTCATAGCAAAGTATTCAAGGTATGCTGATAGAAGAATCTATAGCAGCGGATATGGCAATTACAGGTATATCTATGTCTATGATCCACAAGAAGTACAGATTGGAGTAGGTTTACCGAAACCAATCATGTATTATCGTACTGAGAATTATGCCTATCCTGACCCAAATTCTGGTGGTTTGTATTACACACTGTTTATGTTCTGTGACATATATGCTGATCCTGAAACTACAACCGGTTGGGGACCTGGAGCCATATACAACAGCTACAAGAAAGCTGGATATATATTCCCGGACATCACGGCCGATGGCATTGTTTCCTTCGCAGATGCCCTCTCACTTGACGACAAGGGTTCTACCGAAATGTACGTCTATGGTGAAGATGTGACCACATTTGCAGGACTCATTGGTGACAATACTTGGGCAGCAACAACGGCATGGGGCGATGTCTATGGTGGTCTCCTGCCTTATCTGACTGGTTTGAATGGCAGTGGCTATGGATTCAATTTCCAGACTGATCCATATGCACCACGTACAATGAAACGCCGCTATGGCTACAGGCCAACAGCCACGAATATTGATGCGTTCCTGCCAGGTGGAGACTGTGCATTCTATCTTGACTGGGATTCCTTCCCGGCCAACGACAATTACCTACAGATCAAGGCCCCAGTTGTTGAAGTCAAGTCTGCAACTACAAGACAAACCTTGGAAAAGAAACTCCTTGATCCAGAAGGTTATGATCTTATCTATGGAAAAGAAAATCACTTGCTCTTCACATTCACACCAGCAGACCAGCGCGATCTTCCACTTGGCCCAGAAGCCAGGGTCTATCTAGCTGGAACATCAGGTGGTGGTGTGCATGAAGCATATGTTTATGGCAGGACTGAAAGATCAGAAACCAATCCAGCAGCAACAGATGTCATGCTTGCAATGACACCAACTGGTGTTGGTACCGGTGTTCTTTCAATCAACTACCGTTCCCCGAACAAACGTTTTGTGTTCCCGTATGAGTACAGGATCGACACTGACCTTGAAGGTAAATCAATCATCTCTTCGTTTGACTCAGTCAAAGGTCTCGAAGTGATTGTTGAAGCAGATGATACACTCAAGGCCCAGATCCCAGGAACACTCAATATCACTGTTCGTGAATATGGTTCACATGCTCCAGCTGCACAGGCTGAGCTCAAGATTGAAGGTGCCGGACTCTCTATCCCATCCAGAAGATGCAATGACAAGGGCCAGACCACAGTTTCAGTTACACCAACAGAGACTGGTATCATCAGAGTCAAAGCCAACCTCGCCGGTTATGCTGATGGAGAAGGTTATATAGTGGTAGGTGTCGATGTACAGCCACCATCAATTGACCAGCTTGAACCAATTGATTACACAGTCGTCAATACCAATACTGTTGCAGTCAAGGGTGTCACAAAGCCAGGTTCTACGGTTACAATCAATGGCCAGAAGGTCGGCATCGACATCAAGGGTGCCTTCCAGAGCAATGTAACACTCAAAGAAGGTTCCAACGTTATAGTTGTCAAAGCCACCTCACCAAGTGGCGCATCAACAACCAGATATCTGACAATCATCAAAGACACCGAGAAACCGATGTTGCTGGTCAATGACCCAACAACTATCATCCATGATGCAACAACGTACGAGCTCACCGGACGTGTCGAGCCAGGCGCAAAGGTTACTGTAAACGGTCAGCCAGCAACAGTAGTGTTTGATGTCTGGACAGCAACAGTCAATCTTGTCAAGGGCACCAATACAGTCAATATTTCTGCAACCGATGCTGCAGGCAACCCGAACCAGACCACAATACAGCTCAACAACTACACAATGCAGGAAGTCGAGTTTGTTGTTGGCAACGCGGTCGCTTATGTCAATGGCACAGCGACAACAATGCCAGTTGCCCCGACGCTCTCAGCCTCCAACTCAGTCATGGTCCCAGTTGATTTCCTTGCCAACGCATTTGGTGGAACTGCACCGGTTGCTGGCACAACTGCCACTATGACAATCGGAACAATCACCGTTGATATCACTGTTGGTTCAACAAATGTCAACATCAATGGCCAGACTGTAACGCTGCCAGATGCACCAGTGCTCAATGGAACTACAATCATGGTCCCAGCCGAGTATCTGATGCTGATGATCCAGAACGAGATCGTGAAAGGCAACCCGGCCAAGGAAATTCCGCTTGACATCCAGTGGAATGACGCAGCCAGAAGACTCACCATCACGAGGTACTCGCTGTAGTAACAAAGAAGTATCAGTAAAAACAAAAAGCCCCAGTTTTTGACTGGGGCTTTTTTATTGGTTTTTAGGGATTACTCAAAGATCATTCATAGTTTTGTAGATCTCTACCTACTTTTGAGTGGAACTTATGGTAGTGGAGTATTGACAACAATATGTACAATTCTGGTCGTGGCTACTTTAAACGAGTATGGATCTAAAGCCAAACTGAACAATTGTTATGAATAGATCCTCGAATATGATTTGAAACCAGGCTGGAGATTGCTTATTTTTTGGATGGTTCGCATGAATATCAAATGTGGTGATCCTTAGATTTCTAAGGCATCACTGGCAACGAGCAAAAAAAACATTACACAACCTTATTTTTTAATAGGTAGTGGTGTGATCTAGCAGGTTTTGCCGAAGTTTCTTTCGACTATCAATATATCATTGAGGTCAATAATGCCGTTCTTGTCCAGATCGAGCTTGCTATCAAACAAGGGTGATTTTGATGTGAGCCCAAGGGATTTTGCCAGAGCTATTAGATCGAGTGCATCTACAATACAGTCAAGGTTTGCATCGCCCTCCAGCCTGTCAATCGTGAGCATGGCCCCAAGAACATATCTGTACATTGACGTATCGGCGATAATGGCGATCTTTTCCTCAAGTTCGAGGACATCGTAGGGTTTTATGATTATGGTAACACTTTTTGATTCGCCCGGTGTAAGGCTAAAGATTGAAGGAGACATAGAACAAAACTTACTGCCAATGGTCATTTTCACTACCTGATCTTTTTTACTCAGGTTTGTCACCCTGATTTGTTTTTGGGTGGAGATATTTGGTCTGATGGTTCCAAAATCGAAATCGCCTGTAAAACCCAGTATTGCAAGGTATTCGCTTGTCGCGAATCTGATCAGTTTGGGCCCGCATGACAAATATATAAAACTGCGATCAACTGCCATTGTTCCGGTGGGTTTTCCGGGCAGTGCGACAGGGTTGAGGGTCGTTCCAGTTGCCATTTGAATCACCTGAAGTGTGCCGTCTTGGCACGAAGCCAGAAGAATTCTTCCGGTATTTACGATTGACTGGACTTCATGTTTCGACCATTTCCACATAATTCTTCCATCTGTTCTGAGACATGTCACACCAGAAGAAGAACCATAGAGTACGACATGATTTTTGTCACATGCGATCTGAATGTTGGAACCCCTGGGTTCCGGGTTTGTCCAGAGTGTTCCGCCAGATGGCACTGAAATAGCGATACTGCCGCCTTTTGAAAGCACAAATACCGCGGTGGAAGAGTTTGGCGATGCGCAGTAAATAACCTGATCATTGATTGGCTTGCTCATGATCATTCGCCGTGTTTGAGAATCTAGTGCAATAATGGCATTTTTACATGGTACGATAAATTTATCATTTCCACAAAAGACAGGACAAGACAGCATCTCTGCCTCGAGCTCTACTCTAAAAGCTACATTTCCCTTTGGGTCCAGGCAAATTATTGTTTTTTCGTAAGAAACCAGAAAGCCATCAGGTGAGTTTGTTATGTATCTGACCTTCTCAGTTGGATAGTCCCAGGCGTTGGAACCATTCCCAAGATTGTATGCATGGATGCCATCAGCACTTGGGATGATCAAAATGCTGTCATTCATACATGGCTCTCCAGTGATCTGCACCTGTAAGGTTCTTATCAACTCAAAAGTTGATATGGAGAATATGGACACGCTATCTGAAGAAACTGCTATGATTCTGTCATTACCACAAACCAAGAAGGATGGCGGTTTGATAGCTTCCTCCCAATCTATCTCAAAAGGGGGATGTACAGCAGTCGAACTCAAGTCCCTTTGCATGCTTCCCTTTGGATTGGGCCAGTCTGAAAGACCTTGTGAGGGGGCTACCACCAGAACCGAAATAAACAAAATGGTGGTGGCTAGTTTAGCCTTCATTTCCCTTATTCTACCTGCATTTTGCGCAAAAAGTCAATCACAAACAACTTCACAATCTTGGCAAGATGGCAAACAAAGTTTAAAATCTTAAACGTGTCGAACATGAACCAAAGAAATGCCAAGATCGTATTTGCGGTGAAGACAGAATGAGCCAGATTGACCGCAAAACAGAGAAGAAACTTATTCTGGCGGCTCAAAAGGGCTCCTCTGATGCCTTCGAGCAGCTTTACAACGAATTCCGGATCGAGCTTTTCAAGTCAGCGATGCTGATAATGAGAAGCAGCGCAGATGCCGAAGACGCCGTTGCGGAGACCTTTATCAAGGCCTTCAAAAACATCGACAGATTCGACACCAGGTACCCCTTGAGGCCATGGTTGCACCAAATTCTCTCAAACGAGTGCAGCAATATCTACAAGAAATCGAGAGGGGATGTGGTCCAGCTTGATGATTTCTCAACCGACTGGAAAGAAAATGTTGTCGACAAGTCAAACGTTGAGATGGACGAATCCATGATCCTGGATGAGGAAGCGCAAAAGATCAGGGACATGATTGAACGGCTCTCGTACGAACACCGGCAGGTTGTGGTGCTACACTACTTCCAGAACCACGACATACAGGCAATAGCCGTAATGCTGGGTGTTCCGGTTGGGACCGTGAAGTCAAGGTTGTTCCACGCACGCAAACAACTGCTCAAGATATGCGGCCAGGAGAATTAAAAATGAAAAAGCACCTAAAAGAAAACGAAATCCTAGAAATCGCCTCTGGGGCCATCGGCCCGGTAAAGAAAGCTATGGCAGGGGTTCATATAAAATCATGCAAGGAATGTGCAAAAAAGATTGAAGAAGAAATAGCTTTCAGGGAAAAGGTCGCTGAGAAACTCGACAAGGTGGCCTCGGTCACAAGCCATTCCAGGATGATGGATGTAAGGGTACTAAGAGAAATAGAGGCAATCTCAAAATCAAAAGCTCCACAAAGACACCCGAAATGGGCTGTCGCAGTATCGCTGGTTTGTTCGGTTCTGCTTTTTGTTTATGGTTTCTTCTTTTATGCCCCTGTTTTTGGTGCAGCGAAAGAAACTCCGGCCCAGGCGATTGTTTCAGGAAGTTTCTACCCGGTCATTGGCCAAGCCGGACAACTTGTTCCGAAGCATCTGGACAGAATGGGCAATACATACGAAAAAATGGCCTTTTTCAACGTTCTTTGTGACAAGTATGGTGTTTGTGAGGCCGACAGAATAAAGCTCGTTTACCAGAGTGGCTTTGATTACAAAAATGTTTTTGTTTCTTCAATGCTTGGAATGGCGCTAGACCTTAACTCGGAGGATGTGCTAAATCTCATCTCAAACGGTAAAACCCCGGGTCAGGTGCTTTCGAAGCTTGGAGTTCCTTTCACCAGCCAGCTTTCCGCAGCTGGGGAATTCCAGAACCAGGTCAATGTAACAAAAGCTGATCTTGCTACAAGAGACACTATCAGCTTTGATGTTCTCAAGGTTGGCAAGAATATCACTTCACCGTTCCCGGTCAGCATTCCAGAGGGTGGAAAAGACGGACACTATATTGTCAGAATGGACAAAAACGGCAAAATTATTTCTGCTTCGCCTTCCAAAGAGAATGCCGTCTGGTCTGGAATGATAGAATCAGCAGCTTTTGAAAAGAACGAGTTCGTAATAAAGCTTGATGATGGCACTCTGGCAACTGTTAAAATCAGCTACGAAACCACCCTCAAGAGGTATGATGACCCAATCCTGCCGAACCAGCTTTCTACCGGGCAGATTGTGAAAGCGCAAGGAATACTCTCTGGCAAAACCCTTCTGGCAATCATTGTTGATGTCAGAGAACAGGACCAGAAGGTCAACTTCAAGGGTCTCGTTGCCGACCTGGACAAGAACAATGTCGCAATAAACGGCTTTGGTTCAGCGCTCTACCTGAACCCAAAAACTGTATACAAGGGAAAACCGTCAGTTGGCGAAACGGTGGAAGTAGAAGCCGTTGGAAATGACATAACAGGCTATAAAGTCCTCTCAATGGTGGTTATACCAAAACCGCCACAGGAAAAACCAGTTGAAAAGATCACTGTCAAATCAGGCATTGTTGTGAATGTAACAACCGATGAAGGCGGAAGAAGAATATTCCTCCTCTCCGATGGCACACTTGTTTACTATAGCAGAAACACTGTTTTTGAAGGCGAAAAACTTTCAACCGGAACAGTCGTTGCGGTCAAGGGCGTCATGGATTCTGAAAAGCAGATGGACGCCAGGACTGTTAACGTAAAGAATCAGGCAGTAACCCAAACCTTTTCCATCGCAGGAGAACTCGTTGACATCAGATGCATCACCTCATGTAACTGGGTCAAGGCCGAGGGTGTCTCTGAGATAACAGTGAAGGGTGTTACATCACCATTCCTCATCTATCCAGAAACAGCGGGTCACAGTGTTGTGACTCCTTCAAGAAAAGGGCAAATCGTGATTCTTGAGGGAAGAACAATTGCAGGAGTAATGCTTGTTGACAGAGCCCAGGTGACCGATCCCACAACACAAATCATCCGTACTGGCATCATTGTCAAAATGGATCAGAAAATGTTAATGCTGGATGATGGGTCAACATTTATTCTGAAATCATTTACATCCATGGCAGATGATGCGGCTATCGGCTCGACTGTCAGCGTAACCTGTATGGAATCGGATGGTTCTCTGATTGCCTTGAAGGTTGAATTGAAAGAGGCTGAACCAGAAATAACTTCATGGCTTACCGTCGCATCTTTTGAAAACGGCGAGCTTGTTCTGGAAGATGGAACAAGGTTCCTTGTCACCGGCGACACCAAAATCTGGATCGGTATTGCCAAGGAAAAGGGAACACCGGATATGATTGTTCAGGGTGCGAAAGTGGCATGCACGTACCGTAAGGGTCAAAATAACATAGCGCTGGAGATATTGGTCCAAAAACAATGAAAAAATTTCTTTCCGTGATATTTTGTCTTGCACTGGCCACCCCTGGAATGGCTCTGGGGGTTTCTTCAGTTTCTGTGGTTGTAACACCCGATACCGCCACGCTGAACGCCCAGTATGAGGTGGAGATATCACTTGAATCCCCATGCCCAGAGAACGTCATGGTGGCAATAAAGTTTCCTGAAGCAGTCAGGTTGCCAGACAAAATAATAGGGGGGCTTGTGGCTGTTTCGGAATTGCCTGTGCAGGAAGTTTCAGTTAGTGATCGTACAATCAGCTTTAAACTCCCCGGGCTGCTTCCTGACCAGAAAGAACTCTCAATTTGCATACCGGCGCCATGCGGGTTGATAAACCCGTTCAAGGCTGGAGAGTATACGCTGGAAATCACGATTGGTGAGGAGTCTTTCAGAAGGAACTTTCAGATAAAACCGATCCTGGAACAGGCCCCGACGGTGGCTGTAAAACCAGACAAGGTTGGTTACAAGGTTGGGATAACTGTTCAAATAAATACCCCTGATTTCTTCACTGTTGTTGAGGGCGATTCAATAGATATAACCTTCCCGCCAGAGTTTGAATTGCCAGAGTCAATCGATCCCCAATACGTTTTTATCAGCGGCTCAAAGATTGCCGCAGGTTCCATTGATACCCGCAACATAAAACTTGTCTGTTCCCAATCGATACAGAAAGGGAAGCCTGTTGTAATATCTTTTGAGCCCTCCTTTGGGATAAAATCTCCAGTCTGGGCTGGATATTTTGCGCTTGGAATCTCCATCCCTGGAAAAATGGAGGAGATACTCTCCCAGCCTTTTCAGATACAAGCCCTTTCTCCAACGCTCACATTGTCAGTAAAACCGGAAATAGATGATGGCGCTTGGTACTCGGTGAAACCAAAGGTGGAGATAACATCAAAGGCAAAGAGGGAAATATATTACTATTGGGACCAGGACAAAAAAAACCTTTATAAAGACCCGTTTGAAGCCGAAGAGGGCATACACATGCTCAGCTATGTCGGGAAAGTAATCGATGGCGGATATGAAGCCGTTTTGTCAAAAGTTTTCAAGGTTGATCTTACTCCACCAGAGTTTTTCCCGGTGCCAACAGCATTCAATGCCGAAAAAATCGAGCTTGTCTACAGGGTAAAAGATGTGTCACCTTGTGAATCTGGGATTGGCAAGGATGCTGCAGAGGCCCTTGGCGACAACACATTCAAGATAGGCCTTGTGCTCAAGCCGGGACCAAATGATTTTGTTTTCTGGGCGGTTGATTCCTGCCAAAGAATTTCAGAGTTGAGACGCACAATCATCCTTGATGCGACACCCCCAACACTTATTGTCGAGAGGCCAAAGCCCCTTCAGACAGTTTGTGGGGCCATAATCGAAGTAAGAGGCAAAACAGAACCAGATTGTTCAATAATAGTCAATGGGTCGCCGGCAGAGGTATCAGAAAAAGGTGAATTCAAAGCAGCAGTATCTCCTGGCTCTGAAGGACCTTTCGATATAACGGTTGTAGCAACTGATCCAGCTGGCAACACAACAAAAAAGGTTATCCCGGTCTCATACATACTCAATGCAAAAATAAGGCTCGAGATCGGCAAAGTTGAGTTTGAATATGCTGATTCGAAGGGTGAGCTTGAAGCGGTACCTTATGATGATGGCATTGCAATGGTGCCATTTGGAAAGCTTGCTGATGTCTTGGGTTTCAGGGTTTTGATAAAAAATAACGATGTCACCATTGCCGACAAGTTCTCAAGCAAAACTGTGGCACTCTCTATTGGTTCAGACAAAATAAAAATCAGGGGTGAAGGCAATTTTGAAGCCCAGCTCTCCGGAAAGCCAGTTGTAAAAGAAAATGTTCTTTTTGTTCCCCTGGATTTTTTTGACAAAGGACTTGGGCTGCAGACAATCAGGGAAGAAAATAAAATAACGGTGTTTTTCTGCCCGAGAGTATAAAACCATGAAAAAGTTTCCGGCCTTTGTTCTGGCTCTTCTGATTGCTTTTTCCACAATCAGCGGGGCAGCAAGTGCTTCCACTTGCCCCATATCGTTCTACCAGATTGTGATAGAACCAATGATTTCTGGTGCCATGGCGTGCTATACCGTGGTTTTCCAAAACCAGTGCATTTTGCCTAAAGGCGAGACAATCCACCTGATTTTGCCAAAAGGAGCCGAGATTTATTTTGGATATGGCAGGAGCATCAGTCTTGACGGGCGCCCAGACAGGTTCATGGGGCAGGACAACGATCTTGAGATACAACTCACCTCTGATTTACCAATTGGCCGGCATTATCTAAAAATCTGCAATGTCAAAAACCCTTCCGATCCTGGCCCCCACGTTATAATCCTTACCACGTCCACTGAAAGGGTCATGTCTTTTGAATTTTCTTTCAACCAGAGTTCTGTTTCACCCCCGGTTGTAACTGTCAATCCTGATTATGTAAATGCTTGTGCAGAGTACACAATCAGGTTCAGGTCAGCTTCGGCATCAGGCAAGGGTTGTGGCTGTCACAGGGAAACTACAATATCCATAACGTTTCCTTCAGGCATCGAGATAGGAAAAATCGATTTTGGCGGTGTCTATGTAAACGGTGCAGCCATTCCTTCGTCATACATGCGTACCTACAACAGTACGATTGATGTCATTGTCACTTTCCCAATAAGTGCTGGTGATCTGATAGAGATAAAAATAACCACCAAGGCAGGCATAAAGAATCCGTCAAAGCCGGGCTGGTATACACTCAAGCTCTACACGAGTGCCGACCAGGTTGTTGTGACAAGCGAACCTTATTATATAAGGCCATCAACGGTTACGAGAGCCACTATCACGCTTTCAAATCCCTACACCTGCTCTGTTTCTGCCTTTCAGGTGCGTTTCAGGACTGGCCCTTATGGTTCGCTGCTTGCATCATCGACTGTTACCCTCATGCTTCCCAAGGTGTTTTTGGTGCCAAAAGAGATTGAAGAGGGCAACATAGCCGTCAATTCCTCAAAAGTAAGCGGAAAGACATACTCCTCAAGCTGGCAGGAGGGGCCTTCAATAACCATAAAAATTCCGGATAATATTGGTCCTGAAACAGACGTTATAATTGATATGTTGCCTGGAGCCGGCATTATCCTGCCTGAGGTTGACTCATCCTATTCAATTCATGTCGAAACTTCATCAGAGCCTTATCCAGTGCCATCCTTTGATTTCTATGTCCAGCATTCAAAACTTACCGCTGTTTCTTATTCGGTAGAACCACTGTTTGTAACGCTCGAATCAAAGCACAGCGTTACCTTTGTAACTGGTGGTTGTGGTGACCTGGAACCGGGGCTGGACACAATTTCAGTGCAATTTTCAAAAGATTTTATCATGCCACAGTCGATGTTGTGCCAGACAATTACCATAAATGGCGTGCAGATCAAAAATATCCCTTTTATGGCCGGCAACACTGTGACGATCTCTCCACCAGAGCGCATTCCTGGTGGCTCGGAGGTCACAATCAACTTCCCGATTGAATGTGGGATAAAGAACCCTGGCAAGCCTGGAACGATGCACAAGGTGACCGTCTGGACATCCCGGGAAAGGGCTCAGGTTATCTCCAATCCGGTGATGTTTGCCACAACAAAGCTTTCAAATGTTTTTTGCGAGTTAGACAAGCGCCTTGTTGGCAAAAATACAGGTGCGAAGGTCTCTTTCACGCTTGGAGAAGCTGGTGCTATAAGAAATGGCACTATCATCAAGATTGGCTTTGAGGGTGGGTTTGATTTTACCGGGCAGGTTTTCATAAGAAATTTTGTTTTTGATGGCGCCGCATGCAGGAAAGCCATATGGGCAAAGCCGATATTGGCACTTGTTTGTCCAAAAGACTACAATCCGGGCGATCTTGTCACAATAAATTTTGATGAAGAGGCTGGTTTAAAAACACCACTCAAACCCGGAAAATACAAAATATGGGTCTCTACAGAAACAGAGCCGGACCAGATAGAGTCTGAAGGGTTGCTTGTTGTGGATATTCCAACCGTTTCCATCCAGACGACCCCAAAAGCCCCAGATGGCAAAGCCGAATGGTTTGTCACCAGACCAAAGCTTGCAATTGTTGCCCAGTCTTCGTGTGAAGAACCGCCGACAATTTTTGTCGATATCGATGGGGAGCGGGTGAAGTATTCTGGTGAATTCTCGCTTGAGGATGGACGGCATTTTGTAACGTGTTATTGTGTTGATGCATTTGGAAACAAATCCGAGACGCAAACAGTCCTTATTAATATCGACACCAAGCCGCCACAGTTTGATCCCCCATCTGGCAAGATCTACACCAGGTCCGATTCGATAAGGGAATCGCTTGCAATAGCCGATGACAATGATGTGGAGCTATATCCGGCAGACACCACAGGGGTCTTGTTCTCAAAAGGACTCACGTCCGTCTGGTGGGTGGAATATGTTTCATCTGGTCAGAATTGCATCAAGGCCCAGGCAGTGGCTGAAGATGAAGCTGGAAACAAGGCCGTTTGGGACAGGGAAGTGTGCTTTGACTGGACACCACCAAAATTGGAATTGCCAGAAAAGATTGAAGCAGACAAGCCAGAGTATTCGATTGCTGGGAAAATGTCCGACAATTCACCAGTTGTGGTGACTGTAAATGGCGTGGCCCTTGAGGTTAAAGAAGATGGATCTTTTTCTTACTCGGGTATTGCCAAAAACGGCCCGCAGAATATCCAGTTTGTGGCAAAAGATGCCGCGGAAAACCAGACTGTTGCAAATGTCCTTGTGGTTGGAAACCTCAAAAGGTCAGTTGTTATTTCAATTGGCAGCAAGGAAGCCTTTGTAAACGGGAAGATTGTGACACTTACAGTTGCTCCGTACCTTGAAAAGGGCACCACCATGGTACCGCTCAGGCTCATTGGCGAGGGTCTGTCTGCAAAGGTTGATTTCAACCAGGAGAACAAATCTATCAAGATTGTCCTTGGACAAACACAGATTGAACTTGTCCTTGGAAATAATACCGCGTTGGTAAATGGCCAGCCTGTAACATTGCCAGTCCCGCCAGGAACGAAAAAAGGCACTACTTTTGTCCCATTGAGGTTTGTTGCGGAGTCTCTTGGTGCCCAGCTCATGGTCTCTGGCAAAAAAATAACTATTAGCTATATAATTACCCCTGATGCTGGAAATCCTCTATTCTTTAGCCCTCCTCGCCTACCTCTATTCCTTTGTTCTGTTCGTTAGGTTTTTTGTATGGCGTTTTCAGGCAAATAGGGATTTTTGGAACAGAAAAGTAAGTATATCGCTTGAAGACTTAAGGTTCCTTGCAAAAAGAGAGGGTGTGGGCCTGCCTTTCTTTACTGTAATGGTTCCTGCCAGAAACGAATCGCTTGTCATAGCCAGGACAATTGAAAACCTCACAAAGCTTGATTATGACATGAATTCGCTTGAAGTTATCGTTGTTACTGACCAGAAAGAGCGCCAGGAACACGAAAATTTCAAGCCAGTGCTTATCGGAGAACTCCACGATCTTCTTTCTGATCCTGATTTTGTCCCGAAAGAGATCAAAACATCAGGATTTTTCCTTTCGTATGTAGTCACAAAACTTCCCTACGGACAGATAATGTTCCAGTGCATGGATATTGCGCCAAAATCAGACAGGGCATTACTCAGGGGCAAGATAGAAAGGGCAATATTCGAGTTTTGCAACACCATAATTTCTGGCAGACCTGCTGACCTGAGCACAGTCTACTACGGTTTGCGGAGGGCAATGCCCGGGATTGAAGACGAGAGACTTTCACAGGCAATAACAGAGTTCCTTCTGCTCTCGAGGCTTGCCATTGGCAAGCTCTTGGAGAGAAACCCCCAGTACATTTCTGCACTCAGACGAATAGAAATCATTTCCACAATGTCTGGCGGACTTCCGCCAATGAGAACCGAAAACCTCAGGCTGGCTGAGCTGGACAGACTCCTGTACAGAGAAGAGCATCCCACAATAGAAAAACTTGGTGAACTTTATGATTCTTTCTTCCTGACAACCCAGCAGGTAGTTGAGGATTGCATTGTTGCCGGCAATGGCACAGGGTTCAGGCTCAAGCATTCCGAAGTCCCGTTTGATTTTGATGGTGAGATGGGTGGGAAATGCACTGGGGAGCCGGTAAAATCCACAAAAGGCAGGGCGCTCAACTGGGCATTTAATGATGTTGACCCTCAAACCGACATGGTTGTTTTTTACGATGCGGAATCGCACCCGGACCATGATGTGATGCTTCACGCTGGTCGCCGTCTCATCTCGAAGGATCCGCCAGAAATAATGCAGGGGCCACTCTTCCAGGTCAGAAACTACTTCAGGATGGGTGCAATCTCGAGGATTGGCGGCCTCTACAAAGCTATTGCCCATGACTGGTACCTGCCGCTCCTCATAAAAAAACTCCCTTTTGTTGGCGGCACCAATCTTTTTATTTCATGGAAGCTGATCCAGAAGATGAGGGGTTTCGATGAGAATTCCCTTACCGAGGACCTTGAGTTTGGATGCAGGGCCTATCTATACTTTGGAACAAAACTTGCCTTTTTGCCAGTAAAATCGACAGAGCAAACACCGCCAACTGTTGCACAATTTTTCAGGCAGAGGCTCAGATGGGGTTCCGGACACATGCAGGTCATGCGGTCAATCCGCTCCTACCCATGGCGTGACACTGCCGTTGGGACAAGGAAAGATTTTGACCAGAGGGCATTGAGCTTGTGGTGGAACCTCACATTGACCGGCCCGCTTGAGTGGGTGGTGTATCAGCTTTCAACACTGGTGGTACTGGCCATGGATGTCATCCTTGTATTAAATGCTTTTGGGGCTGGTATTCCGGGGGCTTATTTTTCACAGAACCCAGTGCTGTACTGGTTTTTGCTTTGCCTGAACATTCCTTATACGGCTTTCACTTTCTACTGCTATATCAGGTATGACGAGGTTTTTGACAAGACATTCAGGCCGCTGTCCTTGGGTATTCTGGTGATGGATCTTGCGAAACTGTTGATGGCCAGCTTTGTCGTTTTCCTGTTGCCTGCACCATACACTTTTGCGGCAATCCTGTCACTTTTTGGCAAGTCACCCAAAATATGGGTGAAAACACCCAGAACAGAAGAATAAATGTCTCTTTGAGGCAAGCTAACTACTCTATGCCGGATACTTGAAGGACATCTGACCATCCTCAAGCAGTTTGAATGATGCTCCGGACATATCAGCCAAATCTGAAACGGGGACCATCATTCTTCCATTGATGATCGTGCACTTTGTGGCCATTTTTTGCTGATGCCCATTAATGGTAGAGTTTGCAGAATTTTTTGAGAAACCAAGTTTTCTTCCTGGCATGGAAACTTTTGCAGTCCTGGTTTTTGCGTCCCATGAAACAGAGCCGTTGCATGTCTCGACAAAAAACCTGAGGGGCACCATGACACAGTTACCGGCTTTGTACGGGGCTACATGCATGTACTGTTTTGAGGAGATCCCATTCTGGTTTTCAACCTGGGCGATTCTTTGGCCTGTTTTGAAGGTTATCACGGGGTGCCTGACAAAGTATACCAGAACAGTCAGCGTGGCCCTGAAATTGGATTTCAGGACGGCGTAGTTGATTGTCAGGATTTTGACACCTTCTGGGGATGGCGGTATGGTGACCTTAGCGGAACACCTTTCACCCTCCAGCATTGTGTTGACTGGGACATTCAATACCCAGCCATTTGATGTCGAACCTTTGATGTGGGCAATGCCCTGGCCTGACCATGCGAGTGTGAAATTGTATGTGCCACCGGAAACATCACAGATGTGGGTATAAAAACCGTCACTGTCAGGTTTTGAAGTAGTTGGTGGGACTATCTTGAGATTGCCGGTGGATATTGATGATTTGCCATCTTTTGCCTGTACAACCTGTGCGTTCCAGGCTGTAAGGTCCTGTGGCGGATTGCCCTTTGGGGCGACCGGTTCCCAGTTTGTCCAGCTTGCCTGATCGAAGGAAGAACCAATAAGAGCCATTCCCTTTTTTCCAGGCGGATTGCCATTCCCGCCGTCGCCCGGGTAAATTTTTCCGGTGCCTTCAAATGAGGAGCAGGCAACAAAAATTGCCCCGCCATTGTTTCCGCTTTTTCCGGCCGAAGCCCTTATGTTACCGTTGTTTACAAGATTGTTGTTGATAAAAACAGCCACTGTGCCTGGCTGTGCAGTTGTTTCCAAAAGCCCGTCATTTGTGAAGTTGTTTGACCTCACCATCAAAAGCGGGCCTGCCTTCAGTGTGCCGAGGTTCTTTATATTAAAAACAGCAACCACCTGAACTTTTCCAGTTGCAATGAAAAAGGCGCTGTTTTCAAAATTCTGGCATTTCAAAAAAATGTCTCCACCCTTTACCTGACCGTTGTTTTTCAGCATTCCTGTGCAGGTCAATTCGGCCCCGAGTTCAAAAACGCCACCTGTCTCCACGGTCATCGAGTTTAATCTAAGGTCGTTGCCCATTGCGAGTTTTCCCCTGACAGTGAGCGTTCCGATGTCGCAAGATCTTGGCATTACAGCATTTCTGCCCTCTGGAATGACTACATTGTCATCAAGTCCAGGGCCATTCCCCACGGTAGCAGGTTCCCAGGAGTTTTTGTCAGTCCAGGATCCACCAATGAATGTGTATGTTGCGCCAGCGCTTTCGTGGGTTAAAGCGATGGCAGAGGTCACCCCTGATAGGGCACAAAGCAAGACCAAGACAAAGACAGTTAGTTTTTTCATGGTGGCTGGTACGTTATTATAACAGTTTTTGTGTTTGCGTCCCAGTTTACTGTGGCTAAAAATGCTTCGGCAATGAATCTTATGGGTACAAAAGTGCGTCCGGCAACAATAACAGAAGCTGTGTCGAATGTTTTTGCCTCCGGCTGTTTGCCTGGGAGCTTCAATGTAAGAATGTTTGTGCCGATGCAGTGATAAATGATTGTTCCGCCAAGGGTTATGTCCACTCTTCCGGACCCGGGGCAACCATCCTTGATGTAGGTGACTTTTGGCCCGAATGATTCGGATATTGCGCGGAGCGGGACCATTGTCCTATTCGACTGGAGGAATGGTGGACTGTCAAGCTTTACTTCCCATTTTTGGGTGCCCCTCTTCATCTTCATGATCGGGTCGCCGAGCTTCAACTCGGCAACAAAGGGCTGCGGGACGATATTGTAACCCACAACAACCTTGTAGGAGCTGGTTTTTGTCTTGATGGTTATTGTTGTAGAGTATTTGCCTTCTTTGATTCCCGTGGAGTCGAGCACAACGTTGAAGAAGACTTTTCCTCCTGGCACAATTATGGCGTTGCCAGGGTTGATTGTTATCTCTGGTTTTTCAGAGGTGCATATTACCTGAACAGGGCCGGTGGAATTGGTCGGATTTGACATTGAAAATGATCCTGTGGCTGTCTCGCCTGTTGGAACATGGCCAAGGTCAATTATTGATGGTTCCGGGTTTAGATCCCAGAGCTTGAAGAAGGTGACTGATTTTGACGAAGATATGACAAGGCCATCACGGACAATCGGGATTGGGTGAACTATGTCTCCAGCCATGGTTGCTTTCCAGAGTACTTCCCCATCCTTTAGCCTCACTCCGGCCACAAGTCCCCCGGCACAGCCGAACACGGCGATCTCGGAGTTTGCCGATACGGCTGAAACCGGTTTTTCCGTTTTCACAGACCACGAGAGCCTGTCGCCGCTGATTCCATAAAGACCAAAGCTTGTTCCAACGACAAGGGGTCCTCCGGGAACAGCAACCATACAGGATGGTGAAGATGGCAACTCAATCGGTGTTCTCTGGTCTCCCTTTAGCCTCGTGACCCCTGATTGCACTGGAATATTTATTAATCCATCATTCTGGCATATCTGCCCTATTGGAGGGTCTGCCTTGATGTTGGAAAGAATTGCCCCGTTTTCTGGATTTATAACGTATATTGTGCCATCGCTGGTTTGCTGGAAGAGTCCCTGGGAGATGATGATTGGGGAGCATGAGAGTGGTATTTCAAGGTCAGCAGACATCTGTTCCTTTAGGTCGGGTGTGAAGGAAACAATCTTGCCAGAAGTTGAAGAGACATATATAAGTCCGGAAACAGTTATGGGCGGTGCGACTATGCCAGAGCTTGTTGAGGCCTTGTCGATTACCTTGCCGTTTGATGAGTCTATCGAATAGACATTGCCAACCTTGTCACAAAAGATTGCTCTTCCACTCACGAAACATGGCGGTGCAACAATGTTTGAGACAAGCTCTGCACCCCAGATTTTTTTGCCGGTTTCAAGGTCAAGGCAATTTGCGATATTCTGAGAGGCAAAATAGAGCCTGTTTTCTACGATGCAGGCCGATGTCGGAGACTTCACTTCAGACATTGACCAGTGCACCTGTGGCTCGCCAGGCGGCAATTCGGTGGGCGTGTAGGGATTGCCTTTACCATCTGGAAAGGCGCATGGCCAGCCAAGAGCCATTGTGGTCGCTATGGCAAGAGCCAGAAAAGTTCTCATGACTGGATTTTATTTTGGAACGGGTCTTTGTTCAATGCCTTTGGGGAAACGCATATTATGAGTGTTGGAATCAGGAGCGCAACATAAGAAATCAAAAGTCCAATTGGTATGGTGAGAATCTGGGTCAATCCTCCGGCTATCAGGTTTCCAATAGGCATCACGCCGGAAACTGCAAAGGAGTAGAAACCCATTACTCTTCCTATATATCCTTCCTGTGTGACCATTGGAAGGATGCTTGATGCTAGCACGTTCTGGTTTACCATCATGTAGCCGAAAATTGCATAAAGCGGAATGGCCAGCCAGATTGTCGGGTAAAACAGGAGGACCAAAGCGAGTGCAAGCCCCATCACAGCTTGCATGATGCTGCCGGACCTGAATTTGGCCATGATCCCTTGCCTGCTTTTGGTCATTGATATGACGAGGGCTCCGATGAGTGCACCCACCCCAACAGAGGACTGCAATAGACCATAGCCTATTGAACCAAGCTTCAGCACATCACTGGCGATTGCTGAAGAAAGGATGGTTATGCCATAGCCGAATGTTGATGCTAGAACAATTGTGAATAGAATCAGGAACGGTATTTTTTGTCTGGAGATATATTTGGCACCTTCCACGAACTGAACGATCATCGAACCCCTTGGCTCTATTTTTGTGCTCTTGACGTCAATTATTGTAAACATGACGATTGAAGGTACCAAAAGAAGCGCGGACAGGGCAAAACAGTATCCGGAATGAACAGTTAGCAGCAAACCAGCAACAATTGGGCCAAGTATCCTCGCGATGTTGAAAGTCACCGAGCTCAATGCGTTTGCCTGTATAAGGTGTTCTGGCCCTACCATGTCGAGCAAAAAGGCAAGCCTTGCCGGTTCCTGAATGGCACCGGTGGCGCCATTTATGATTGCAAACATGGCCAGTATCGGGTAGTTGACAAGGCCTGTAAACGCCATGAAAGCGAGAAGCGATGATTGAACAACATTTATGATGTTTGTAATGAGGGTCAGTTTTCGCCTGTCATATCTTTCTGCCATCGAACCTGTGACCGGAGTGAGGATGAGGTAAGGTAGACTGCTGCACATGCCCATTACTCCGAGAAGTAGTGGGGAATTTGTGATCTGGAGTGTGACCCACATCAGCGCGCTTCCATATATCCAGGCTGAAGGGAAGGCAAAAAGCTGGCTCATTACGTATCTTGTGAAGTTGGCGTTATATAAAATTGGTTGCTTTCTCATCCCCAAAAATATTACATGACGTTTTTGTTTATAAAGCAAAAAAATGGTGAGGGATGTTTTTTGTGCAATTGTGAAATATTTTAGTTTTTTTCGGTTAATTATTACAGTGGATTTGAGCTTGCAAAAATGTGGGTCTTGAATGTGATGAAATAAGCAAGAAGCTTTAAATGACGTTTCATAGCTGTTTTCTAATCTTGCAGAAATGTTACGTAATTGTATACAAATTGTTTCCAATTTTACTCAATGAGGCTATGTGAGTGTTAAAAATAATTGTAATTTTTAAATGGGAAGATGGAGAAATATTTTGGACTAATTATTGCCAATAAGGAAAAGGTACTATATGTTTCAGAACCATTCTTGCAAGAGATATGTTCTGGGGCAAAACCATGCTGTGTCCATCCAGATGATTGCCTGGATTTGTCGAGAATTATAAATCCCGCTTCTTTTACGGTGAGATTAAAAAAGCCAGAAGAAAATTATTACACGAAGTATTTTTTTAAAAGTTTCCCTTTTAGCGATTTTTTTGTGGTTTGTTTTGCTCCTGCTAGAGAATCTGCTGCTTCTGAGCCGACAATAGGCGATATTTTTGGTTCTTTCCCAGACACCTTGTTGCTTATTGATAGTGAAGGAAAGCTTGTTGATTGCAAGATACCAAATGGAATGGTCTTGGACATGCCATGGAGGAAGCATGTTGGAAAGAATGTTTCGGAAATATTGCCCTCCAATATTGCGGAGACTTTTTTGCAAGCCATTGGCAAGTCTATTTTTACAGGAAGAACAATAGTGTATGAGTACAGCCTTGATAATGATCAGAGGGAAAAACATTTTGAGGCAAGACTCTCCAGGCTCTCTAATAAACATGTCCTGGTTTTGGTGAGAAATGTTGGCGAGAAAAAAAATCTTCTTGACCAATTATCTAAACAGGTTGAAAAGTATAAAACTTTTTTTACCCATGCCCCTGAACCATACCTGGTGTTGTCTTTTCCTGACAGAAAGATAATCCATGTTTCAGCAGAGTTTACAGATCTTTTTGGATACTCTGAAGCGGAGATGGAAGAGAGAACTCCTGAAGAGCTCGAACTTTGGGTCAGTGATGCAGAAAAGAAAAAATACCTTTCCATGCTTGCAAAGGATGGCGTTGTCTCAAATTTTGAAACATTGCTATACAACAAAAGCAGGGATGCCTTTCCTGTCCTTGTTTCTTCGCAGGTTGTTCAGGTAAATGAAGATAAAAGATATCTTACTCTTATTCGCGACGTATCATCGCAGAAACTTTCCCAGATGAAGCTGGAAGAATCTGAGAAACGCCACAGAAAACTTGTGGAAGGCATAGGGACGCCCATTTTTGTTCACGATGGAGACAAATTCCTTTTTTACAATAAGGAATTTCTGGATTTTATCGGCTTGTCCGGGCAGGAAGTTGAGAAGGTCAACCTTTATGACCTTATTTTACCAGAGTTGAGGGCCGAGTTTGCTTTCAAGGTTAAACGTGCATTTTTGGGGGACACTTCTGTGTCAAGAAGTGACATGAGGTTTGTTTGCGGTGACAATAAGATAAAAGACACCAGGACAAATATTGTTGGTGGAAACTATGGTGGGAAGATGTGCGCTTATGTGTCAATCTCTGATCTGACTTCACTCATTGAAGCCAGGGATGCTTTGGTGGAAACCAATGAGTTTCTTAATGCACTTGTGGCATCTACTGAAGACATTGTCTTGGCGATGGATGAAAATGGAAAATGCGTTTTTGTGAAAATGAAACCGGATTGGGCCGGTAATGACAGGGGGTTGTTTTTGGGAAAAGACATCGAGGTGATTTTTGGGGCCGGGAAGTCTTTAGATGAATTTAAGGCAATGGTTTCAAATGTTGCCGAGACAGGAATACCGGGGGAGTTTGCTGGCTGTTTTAAAATATTGGACAAAGAAGTGTGGCTGAATGCAAGATGTTCCCCTTTCAAAGGGCCGAAAGGCAATATTATTGGGACTGTTTCACTGATAAAAGACATAACTGCAAGTCTTGTGGAGAGGCGAAAAATTCTTGAAGAACAAAACAGGCTGGATTTGATCATCGCCAACATATCAGACATCGTTTTCGAAGTCAGAAATGGTTTTCTGTCCTATGTTTCACCAAATTGCGTAAAGGTCCTTGGCAAGGGGGTAGGGGAGTTTCTTGGGCGGTCAGCAACGGAATTCATTTCTGTATGGAAGGCCTTGCGTATCCAGCGTTCTGGCAGGGATGCAGAGTTTATGGTTAAACTTGTTGACTCGGATAATTTGGAAAGAGTTTTCGAAATCAAGCTCTCTCATATTGGGGGCTCTTACATCGGCATTGCAAGAGACATCACGGATTCAGTCCAAAAAGAGGAGGCAAAGAGGGCTTTCCTTGGTTCTGTAGCACATGAATTGAGGAACCCACTTACGGTTATTTCGGGGTTTTCGGAGTTGCTTGAAGGAATGGTACAGAACAATCCGAATGCCTTGGAAGTAGTCAGGATGATAAGAGAGGCAGCATTGCGTGAACAGCGCCATGTTGATGATCTTGTGAGTTTTGGAGTGACAAAACCAAGATATTCTTTCAAGCTGATTGATGCTCATGGTTTCTTCATTGGTCTTCAAACCAAGCTTAAAATCCTTTTTGAAGAATCACTCAACCCGATGCAGAGAAAAACGGGAGCGAGTTTCACTATTGGTATTGATGAACATTTGAAAGGGAGAAACATCAAGGTTGAAACTGGTTCGATCGAAGAAGCTTTTGGAAACCTTCTCATTAATGCGATAAAATATTGCAGAGAAGAGCGACCCCTTGAAATAAAACTGGAAGCAAAATGCGAAGGTGAAACTCTTTTGGTCAGTTTTGCCGACAATGGTATCGGTATACCAAAATCAAAACAGAATTTTATTTTTAAACCGTTTTATCAGGTCAATCCCATAGGAGATCTGAAAAATGGAATGGGCATGGGGCTTTCCATAGTCAAGATGCATGTAGAATCACATGGTGGTTCCGTGTCATTTTCAAGCAGTGAAGGAGCAGGCGCCACTTTCTTTATAAGATTGCCTTTGCTGTCTTGAGGATACATTTAAGTCGGATAGAATATATTGCCATGCAGAGAGTTTTGTCTTTTTTCCTTGCGCTGTCAGTTCTTTTTTCTCCCCTTGCAGTAACTGCAGCTTTTCCCCCAGAGAGAGCTATCTGGAGCCAAAGAGGCTATGATCCCCTAAAAACTGGTGCCATTCCCTGGGAATCAGGCCCTAATTTTGTCATAAATGGTGAGGCCATCAAGGCAAAAGAAACCATACAGGGTGTCTCAACATACGGTGACCTTGTGATATGCTCTGGTACAAATGGTTCTGTTTTCACGCTGGCAAAATGGGGAGCTGCCGTGTGGGCTACAAGACTTGACTCCAAACCGATAGGTGTCCCTGCATTTTCAAGGGGTCACCTGTTTGTGCTCAAACAAAATGGCAAGCTTGCAAAATTGAAAGAAAACAATGGCTCCATAGTTTGGGACATAAAAATGGTTGAGGAAGGGCAAACAGACATCACCATTATTGGTGACAGGCTGGGTGTTTTTGCTGGCAAAAAGAGCGTGGTGTGTGTCGACCTGGAAACTGGCGTCAGGGTCTGGGAAAAAGCGATTTCTGGCAACATTCAACCTTTGTCTTGCCAAGGCACTTTTGTTTTGGTCAATAGCGAGAATGAGCTCTCATGTTTCTTGCTTGGCAATGGAAATAAAGTTTGGAGTCGAAAAATTGGAACCGGTTTTGCTGGTGTTCCGGTTATTTTCGGTGACAAGGTTTACGTTGGTACCCTTGATGAAAAGGTAATGTGTCTGTCCCTTTGGACTGGAGAGACAATCTGGCAGGCAGAAAGGGGCTATTCTGGCGCCGCGCCGACTGTTGCTGATGGTAAAGTCTGGGTGCCAGGGAATGGTACAATCTGGTGCTATAGTGCTGATGATGGAAAGCTTGTCTGGAAGAGCGTATTGGATAAAAAAAGCGATTTCATTTTTTGGAACCAGCTTGCAAAATCTGGGAACCTCATCGTTGCTTCTGGAAACTCCCCTGATTTGTACATTCTTGATGCGACAAATGGACAAACAAAAAGGAAGTTAAGGGTCAGCTCTGGCGTTGGTGTTGATCTAGCATTTGGTTTTGACTACATGGTTGCCATTGATGCCAAAAAACAGATTTTTATTTTTGGTTTTTCAAAGTGATGGATTTGCTGATAGAACATTGCAAAAAACTGGAATTTGTCCAAGCATTACTTGTTGCAATGAACTTTCCACGATATAAATTTATATTATGGGTAGTATGAAACGTAAAATCATTGTAACCGTATCTCTTCTGGCGCTCCTGGTGGCAGGCACTGTCTATGCAAAGGGCCTGATAGTTTTGTCTCCTTCCGAGGTTCAGCTTGCTGCAAAGGCTGACTCGACAGTCATCTCAAAGGTAGACATTATTAATGGAACTACATTTGACCAGGACTATACAGTGGAATCCAGCGCTGATTGGCTCCAGCTTGATCGCAAAGAAGGGAAATTGCTTGTAAAGCAACCTTCTGAGCTTAAACTAACGTGTTCGACCAAGGACATGAAACCAGGCATGCATGTAGCTCAGGTATATATCAATGAAGTCACCGATGATCCGTATGGTGGTGCTTCGGCAATGCTCAATGTTTCTCTGAAAGTTTACGAATCAGACCCAAGGCTCGAGTTTGTGCCGCGTTCTGTCTACCTTGGATTGGGACAGGTGATGACAATAATGGTTCTGAACCCCAGTGAAATTGATTTGAATGTCGATATAACGCCAAAAGATCCATGGGTTCTTGTTTATCCACCAACGCTTGAAATTCCATCCAGAAGCATGAGAGTTGTTGTGATAAAAGCTTCATCCACGGCAATTTCAGCAGGTTCTTTCCCCACCTCGCTAGACATAAAAGGCAGTGGTATTGAAATCAATTATCCTGTCGTTGTAAATGTCGAGTCAGGATTGAGCTTTAATCCCAGCGAAATTATTACGAATGAAGGCCAGATTGTGGTGACAAATAATCTCAAAAGAAGAGTTGTAATCGAAGCCACACAAACAACTGGCCTTGAGATTGATTTGAAACCATTTGCCCTTCAGCCCAAAGCCAAAAAGATCTACAACTTCAAACTTCTTGAAAATCATCCGGACGCAATAACTTTCAGATTTTCAGGTGCATTGACAGATACCCAAAGTATCCCGATAAAAAAATAACTTTGGTGCGATTGTAATAAAAAAGGCCAGCCTGAAGGGCTGGCCTTTTTTATTTTAGGGATTTTTTGCCCTGTTTGTCCAGGCAGTAGACCCTTCCATCGTGTGAACCAAAAATGACCCTTTCTCCTGATATTGCAACCGAGCTCCTTACAACACCCTGTGTCTGGAATTCAAATATCTTTTCCCCGTTTCTGCCATCCAGGCAGTAAAGGTTGCCATCTCAGGTCCCGACATATATTTTCTCATTTGAATCAATTGCAGGTGAAGATGTGACCTTCCTGTCCTGCGACCTGAACGTCCAGATTTCATCGCCTGTCAGTCCATCAAGGCAGTACAAATAGTTGTCATTCGCGCCGAAATAGACCCTTCCGGATGAGCACGCAGCCGAGGATTCTATATACTCTTTTGTATCGAACGACCATTGGAGTTTGCCGTCTTCCTGGGCAAGGCAGTAGAATTTTCTGGCCCATGTTCCAAAGTAGACCCTGTCGTAGGCAAGGGCCGGAACACATGTTACGCTGCCATCTGTCTTGTATTCCCAGACAATGCTTCCGGTTTCAAAATCCAGGCAGTACATAATGCCGTTCAACCCGCCGATGAAAATCCGGCCATTTTTTAGGGCTGGCGAGGACTGCATGGGAGTGTTTGCCTCAAAAACCCATATCTCGTCGCCTGTTTTTGAATCCAGACAGTAGACTTTTCCATCATTTGAGCCAAAGATGGCTTTTCCAGATGAGACCAGTGGCGATGAATGGATCCTGTCACCAGTCTTGAATTTGAAGATTTCCTTCCCATCGTTGCAGTCAAGGCACCTGAAATAGCCATCAAAGGAACCAAAGTACACTTTGCTGTTGTCTATTGCAGGTGAAGAGTAGATGCCATCCCTGCATTCGTGTCTCCATTTCAGTTCTCCGGTATCGATGTCGACGCAATAGAAATTGTTGTTATAGCTGCCAAAGTAAACCGAATTGTTCCAGATTGCTGGAGATGACTCAACGGCCCCCTGCCAGGCCTGGAAACTCCACAGAACTTCCATTGAGGATGGATCTTTCGGGCCGCATTCACCATCCAGGTGGCCAGTTCTTTCGGGGCCTCCACGGAACATCTGCCACTGGCAGGAATCCTCAGTATCCTTCTTTACGATTACCCGTGCAACTTCTTCCCAGGTTTCATTTCCAATGGTTATGTAGCCGGCCATTTCCTCATCTGTTCCCAGTTCGCTAGAAACAGAAACCATTATGTATGCCGTTTTTTGTGGAGCGAGCTCAAATGCTGCTTTTGAGAGCTTTATCCATGTCTCGCCAGTTTTGGCGTTCAGGGAGAGATAATCTTCAGTAAGGTTTGTCACTTTCAGTTGTTTTTCCGTGCCCGGTTTTTCAAAGACCATCTCAGCCGGCTCGATGAAAAAGAGAGGTTCTTGTCTTTCTCCTGATTTGCTATCGCCAAAACAGTAGAGTGTTCCGTGGTCGCTTCCAATGTATACCATGCCTGAAATGCACGAAGGACTGCTGTGGATTATCAGGTCTTCGTAGTGCCAGAACTCCGTCCCTTTTTCCAGATCGAAGCAGTGCAATGACTGGCAAAGTGTTGCCTGGTAGACTTTGTCGCCTGCAATTATGGGGCTGGAGATCGCCCTGAATTTGGGCTTGAATGACCATGATTGCGTGCCAGCCTGGTCATTCAGGCAGTATATGTTGTAGTAAGAAGCAAATACCACTCTTCCAGCACCAACAGCAGGCGATGATTCAATCGGACTGTCTGAGTCAAAAGTCCAGTTTGGCTTACCTGTTTCGGAATTGAGACAGTAAAACGTTCCATCCGTGCTGCCGAAATACAGTGAATTGTTGGAGAATGCAGCGGCGCTTTTGATTGCCCCGCCAGCATTGAATGACCAATTTTCCTCGCCTGTTTTCTGGTCGAGACAGTGGAGTGTTCCGCCCCAGTCCCCAAGGCATACCTTGCCTTCAAAGATTGTCGGACATGCAAATGCTATTGTCTGGCCTGTTTCGAACACCCATACAGTTTTCTTTGATGCAATGTTTTCGCAAATTATCCCCCCGCTGGAAGTCCCGTAAAAAAGCAGGTCTCCCGAACAAATCACCGGTGTTGTTATCTCGGCTTTTCTTTCCCACTCCTTCTCGCCAGTTTCTGTGTTGACACAGTAAAAGGTTTTTTGCCAGGTTGAGAAGTACAGCTTGCCTGCAAAGATTGTTGGAGAGCAGACTATGCCGCCATCTGTCCTGAGCGCCCATAGCTCTTTACCGGTTTCGCCATCAAGGCAGAGGAGCTTCTTATCGAAGTAGCCAACATAGATTTTCCCGCTTTCACCGACAACAGCGCAATCTATGGAGGAATCCCCGGGTTTGCTCCAGATTATTTCTTGCATTGTTTCTTTTGGCGCCTGCGATGCTGTTGTGTAGCCTGTGTTTTGGGGGTCACCCCTGAATGATGGCCATGAACTGGCCGGGAAGGACAAAATGTTCCTGTAAGGTTTTGTGGCACAACTTTCGCTGGTTGTTGGTTGTGGTATGATTGTTGCAATAATAACCAGCAAAATCGGTAAAAGGAGTCCGGTTCCCTTTTTGCGCTCCATGTCATGATAATAACCTGGTTTGGTTAATTCCACACCAATTTTCTGTTAGGCCCTTGTGCCGTTTTCTAGTTTCGGGCTGGTGCTTGAAAGGCAACTTTTTGTCTGCAATAATGTGACCATGAGAAAGACCTTGCTCTTTGTTGTGGGCTTTGTTCTTCTAGTTACCCTTGGCCTTGTGTGGTATTTTACAAGATATATACCTCCGGAAGTCCCGGAGCTCAGTATTCCTGGTCTGGAGGCCGTCAGCGAGGTTGAAAGGGACTATAGTCATGTCCTTCTATCGGCAACAGTAAAATATCTTGGAAATTCCTATGTCTGTTCGCTTGATCTCAAGATAGGCAGCGACAGCAAGCTCATACTGCCAACCAAAGATCAGGTTTTTACGGCAGTTATTTCTGAAGAGGACGGGCTTGAGCTGTGGAGAGACAACAGAAAGATTGGCAAATTGCCAATTGTTTTTATTTCGGACAAAAACGGGGACGGTTCGATATATCTCGTCGGGCCGGCAGGGGAAAGCCTGAGACCGGTTTTTGTGAAGTCGGGGATGGTCAATCTCGCCACATTCAAGTATGACACGATCATAAGAGGCCAGGAGGGTGTAAGGGTACAAATTTACAAAGAAACAAGGCAGATTGATGATGGGAAGTTGCCCATGATGGTCAGGTTAGGTGATAAGACAGGAAGGGCCGATATCAAGGACGGATTGCAGGTATGGGGAATAGGAGGAATTGGAGTTTTCAACGTTTATGCCGGATACACCCAGCTGAAAAAGGGCCAGAACGAGGTGATGCCAATTGGCAGATTCACCGGCTCCGATGCATGGTTTGACAAGGGAAAATTCCTCGGCGCATCTGATGTTGCGTATGCGCTTTCTGGCGAAAAGGTAAACATAATTGGCGAAGTGCAAAAAGAGGTCGCCGTGCCAGGCATTGATATTTCTCTTGTCGATGGTGATCCTGTTCTGGCAGACGGGAGCATTGTTCTGGGTTTAAATGGTAAACTCGTTACTCTGGATAAAACCGGCGCAATAAAAGAGCTCGGTTTTGCGCCATCTGGAAAGGCCAGAATATCAGGCAACTTCATTATTTCTGGTAAAGATGTCTTTGATACAAAAACCGGAAAAACATATAAGGTGCCAGACAAATATGATTTTTTGGCCGATGGTGTTTTTGTCACCACCCGGAATGAAAAATTGTTAACCAGATCATTTGTCGATGGTTCGCTAAAGACCATTTGGGAAAAACCGTGCAAGATAGGTGATGGGCCGAGTATTTCAATTGTTTCTGGCAGTCTGGTGTTTTTGTACAAGGGTGACAGATGCACCGAGTTTTTTGACGTGAGGACCGGCAAGTCCGGTTATGACCATGGTTTGCTTGTTGAGAAACCGGAGGTTGAAGTTGTTCAGGGTGAAGGTCTATGCTTCCCATCTGGTTTGAGAATTAAAAATGGCATAGTCTGCGTAAACCAGAAGGGAAAGATGGTTTGGGGGAGGACTGGTGAAAATCAGAAGCGTTTTGGGGCTTTCGGTGTTTGGGTCAGCTCCAAAACAACAGCAGTCAATACGATCTATGATGTGAGAAATGGCAATGAGATCATGTACTGGGAATGGCCTGTAATCACCCCAAAACTCATAAATGCGGAGTATCTCTGTTTTGTTTCAGGTGACGACCACACTGTTTTTGTCAAAAGAACGCTGAAAAAGTAGCCAGTTGCCTGGAGGATTGATTTACTCCCTTTTTGGCGGAGTCTTTTGTTTGGGAAAATAAGTGATAGTATTTATTTGTGAACATGGACAATAACAGGACAATTCTTGGTGTTGTAGGACTCGTAACATTCGCCCTCGTTTTTTTGTTTAACTATCAGATTGGTGCTTCGCCTGCACCATGGAGCACTGCTGACAAGCCAGTGGCATGGGCTGTCTGGGCCGACACAGTGAAGATGCTGGCACCATTTGCTACGTCTTTGTGTCTTTTGTACCAAGGATTTTTTGGCAATATTCTCGACAGTCTCAAATCAACCACCAGACTCCTTGGTTTTGGCACCCTCCTTCTTGGAATTGGTATTTTGTTGGAATTTCTTGCTCACCTCGGCGGAGTAGATGCACCAACTTCATCAGCATCATCAGTGTTTTATATTTGCGGCGTTTTCCTTGTTATTTGGGCGTTCTTCTCTTTCCCTGTAAAATTGGGTTATGAGATGAGCAGGAAACAAAAAACACTATTTATTATTATGATTGTGGCTCTGTCTCTTGCGACCTTTTTTATGATGTTTTTCCCATTTATGGGTCAACCTGACAAACTTGTTGCCGAGTTTGGCTACCATGATGCTATGATTACATCATTGTATGTTATCTCGGTCGTTATTTTTTTTGCTGCAGTCCTCAGACTTGCAATACTTTTTGCAAAGAGCAAGATAGGAAGGCCATTCAGGTTCTTTGCTGCAAGTGGTTTCCTGATTGTTGCTTACGAATATTACGTCTGGTTCCCATATACACCCAATATAAGTGTTTTTAACATGATAAATCTCTTCTGGATAGTGGGTTTCCTGCTTGGTATGGTAGGAGGCCTTGATCTGACACTACAAAGTTGATGCAACAGGCAGCTTCTTTGCTACTTAGTTTCATAATCGGTCTTTTTGGTGTTTCAGGATCTGGTCAGACAGGAAAAAATTTTGGCGCGATTGAGGGCTATTATGGCAAGCCGCTTTCTCTGGAGAGACGCATTTCTCTAGTTCGGGCCATAGGGAGTATCGGCCTTAATTTTTTTATGGTTGCCCCAAAAAGCGAACCACACCTGGCCAAAAAGTGGAGAGATGATTTGCCTGAAACATTTAAAGCTGAGATGTCCGAATTGGCTGGGATTTGCAAAGAAAATAGTGTTGAGCTTTGTTTGTCAATATCGCCAGGAAGCAGGTTCCACAAGGGAGAGATTGCTCTTCTTGCCCAGAGGGCGTACCGGCTTTCTTCTTACAGTCAAAATTATTTTGCGCTGCTTTTTGATGACATAGGGGTTTTGCGTTCCGGTAATCTTGGAAAACTCCATGCTGAGGCGTCAAATGCTGTTTTGTCTTCGATAAGAAAAAGGAATCCTTTTGCCAAACTGTTTGTGTGCCCCACTCAATATTTTGGTAACAGAAAATCGGAATATTTGTGCAATTTTCTTGTCAATCTGGACAGGTCAGTTGTCATTTTCTGGACCGGGACAGATGTTGTTCCCGAGGAGATTAGTGGCCAGTCGTTTGCCGATTTCAGGGAAGTGGCCGGAAGAGATGTGGTGGTCTGGGACAATTATCCGGTAAATGATTTCAATCCCAAGTGTCTTTGGCTGGGGGAATATTACGGGCGCCATATCAGCGTTGCCCGGAAAAGCTTTGGCTTGTTTTTAAATATCAGTGAGCGGTCTGAAATCTCCAAGGTTTCACTCGCCCGTTTTGCCGATTTTCTTGGCGCGTCCCCGTGTGGGTCAATGCTAGCTTATGAGATCAATGATCTATTTCCTTTGCACAAGGAAGCAGCGAGCTCCCTGTTGAAGATTTTTGATGTAAGACCAGGTAGAAAAACGTTTTCATGGTCAGGTGTTTCAGCATCCTTCAAAAACGACAGCAAGTCTTTGTTGAAGGATTTTTTAGCAGTGGCCAGCCTCTCGCAGGTTGGTAACAGGATGCTTGAAGAGGACCTCCGCCCTTGGACAGAAAGCGCAAAAATCCTCTCGGATGCAATCTCTGCCAAAAAAATCACACCAAATCTCCTGGACTGGTTTCCAACCCTCAAAGAAAAGTAACTTCCTCATCTGTTCTCGTTTGGACGGGCTTCTTCATGCATATGATGGAAGAAGGTTATATGATTTTACCAATTTCTTTGCCAAGCTAACTTGACTTTGTTTCCTCTTTGCATAAGGTAACTCATGCACGATTACACAATGTGAAAGATGTCACGAATATGAAAAAGAATGGAAAAATAGAGAAAGTTTCAGAAAAGACGATAGGCAGACTTTCGCTCTATAGAAGAGCGATGGATAAACTTGCCAAGGAGGGAAGAGATTTTGCTTTTTCCCATGAGATTGCCCACATGTCCGGTGCCACTCCCGACCAAGTCAGGAGAGATATTATGGTGCTAGGGTACAGTGGTTCCCCCAACAGGGGCTACTCTGTTGCCGAGCTCTCGAAGAGCATTGGGGAATTTCTTGATGACCTTGATGTCCAGAAGGTGGTTCTTGTTGGGGTTGGAAACCTTGGAAGGGCCATACTGTCATATTTTACTGGCAAGAGGCCAAAGCTCTCTATTATTGCCTGTTTCGACAATGATACCGAAAAGACTGGCAGGGTAATCAACGGTTGTCGTTGCTACCCCATGTCCCAGCTCCAGGATGTCATAAATGAGAACAGTGCATCAATAGCGATAATGGCGGTCCCGTTCTCGGCCTCTCAGGAGGTCGCGGACAGGCTTACACACTCTGGAATCAAGGGAATTCTTAATTTCACACCGGTTTCTATCAAAGTCCCCCACGGAATTCACGTTGAGGATATTGATATGACGATGGCTCTTGAAAAAGTAGCGTTTTATTCAAGGCAAAAACCACAAGGACAGCTTTTGGAAAGGAGAACCAATGACAAAGCAGGACATTGAGCCAATTTTGAAAAAACACCAGAATGCTGGGCGGGACATGTTGATCCCGATTCTACAGGAGGTGCAGGAACAATATGGCTATCTGAGCCAGGAGGCAGTAATAAGGATCGGTGAATTCCTCAATTTGCCGACCAGTAAAATTTATGGCGTTGCAACATTCTACAACCAATTCAGGTTCCAGGAGCCAGGAAGATTCCATGTACAGATATGCAGGGGGACCGCCTGCCATGTTAAAGGTTCTGCAGGCGTGCTTGAGGCCCTTAAGCGTGAACTCAAGATCGATCCAGGACAGACGACCAGAGACGGTCTTTTCAGCCTTGAAATCGTTGCATGTATGGGTGTCTGTGGCCTTGCTCCGGCAATGAACGTTAATGGTGAGGTCTACGCAGACATTTCAACTGAGAAAATAAAGAAGATTCTTTCTGAGTATCGTAGAAAGGCGGGAAAAGATGCAAACAGCAACTGATTTTGCACTGACAAAAGAAAACCTCGGCGCGTATCTTACCGGTTCGCTTTCCGGCGATAGCGCAAAGGGTATTGAAGCAATGCTTTCAAAGCTCAAAAGGGAAGATGTTTCAAAACCAACCATCTATGTTGGCACTGGAACGTGTGGTCTTGGAGCTGGCGCTGGTAGAACGCTTGAGGCAATCAAGGCGTATCTTGCCGAGAAAAATATTGATGCAGATATTGTCCAGGTTGGTTGCATAGGACTTTGCGCTGAAGAGCCAATGGTTGATTTTCAACTACCGGGCAGAACAAGGATTTCTTTTAGAAAAATAACTGAAGACAAGGTACCACAACTGATGGATGCCATGTTGGCCGGCAATGTTCCGGAAGACCTTGCCTGCTTCCAGTTCAGAAGCAAAACGCTCAAGGGCTGGAACAATGTGAAATATATGGATGAACACCCATTTTTTGCCTCCCAGACCCGTTGGGTGCTTGCCGGATGTGGCATTGTTGACCCAACCAATATCTGGGAATACATCGCATCTGATGGTTACAAAGCCTTTGCAAAGGCGATCTATGACAAAACCAGGCAGGAAGTCTGCGACATGGTTGAAAAGTCGGGCCTCAGGGGCAGGGGCGGTGGTGGCTTCAATACTGGAACAAAGTGGAAACTTGCACTCCAGCAAGAGGCCGACCAGAAATACATGATCTGCAATGCTGACGAGGGTGACCCCGGTGCTTTCATGGACAGGGCTGTAATCGAAGGCGATCCGCATAGAATGATAGAGGGGCTTGCAATAGCGGCATATGCTATTGGTGCTTCCAAAGCCTATGTTTACCTGAGGGCAGAATATCCACTTGCAATCAAACACCTCCAGCAGGCATTGAAGCAGGCAAAAGAGATTGGTTTGCTTGGTGAGAACATCCTGGATTCAGGGTTTGACCTTGAAATAAAGATAAAGATGGGCGCCGGTGCCTTTGTTTGTGGAGAAGAAACTGCGCTTATCCATTCCATAGAGGGCAAGAGGGGCATGCCTCGTCCAAGGCCACCGTATCCTTCGGTGAAGGGACTTTTTGGCAAACCAACAGCCATCAATAACGTTGAAACACTTGCCAATATCCCGGCACTTGTCAGAAACGGCGAAGGATGGTTCAGCTCAATCGGAACTGCCACCTCAAAGGGAACAAAGGTTTTTGCCCTTTCAGGAAATGTCAACAACACCGGACTGGTTGAAGTGGCGATGGGAACCAACCTCCGCAAAATCATTTTTGAGATCGGTGGTGGAATACCAAAGGGCAGGCAATTCAAGTCCGTGCAGATTGGCGGACCATCTGGTGGATGTATGCCAACCCCACTTCTGGACACAGAGATTGACTATGAGTCACTCAAGTCCGCAGGTGCCATGATGGGTTCTGGTGGAATGGTTGTTATGGACGATGCAACCTGCATGGTTGACGTGGCCAAATACTTCATGGACTTCATCCAGAGAGAAAGCTGCGGAAAGTGCATTCCATGCAGGGAAGGCACAAGAAGAATGCTCGAGATCCTTACCATGATAACAAAAGGTAGGAAAGGCGAGCATGGTGCCGATGCACTCGAAAGATTCCAGGGAATCACCCAGCTCGAGAGGCTTGCAGAGGTCATTAAAGATACCAGCCTTTGTGGTCTTGGCAATACTTCGCCAAACCCGATTCTTTCAACACTCAGGTGGTTCAAACCGGAGTATGAGGCTCATATTTATGAAAGAAGATGCCCGGCAGGCGTCTGCCCCGAACTCCTGGTTTATTCAATCGATGCTGACAAGTGCACTGGTTGTACGCTGTGTGCCAAGAATTGCCCGGCCGCCAGCATAATGGGTGCACCAAAGAGCCCGCACTACATCATAACCGATAAGTGCATATCTTGCGGCACCTGCTTCACGGTCTGCAGGTTTGGCGCCGTTTCCAAGTCGTGAAAGGGGATGGAAGATGATAACCATTGAAGTAAACGGAAAGAAACTCGTTGCGAAGCCTGGAGAGATGCTTCTCTCAGTCCTTCGCAGAAATGGAATACAGGTACCAACACTCTGCAATCTTGAGGGGCTTTCGCCAACCGGTGCTTGCAGGCTTTGTGTAGTCGAGGTCGAGGGCCAGCGTGGCCTTGTGCCCAGCTGTGCTTTCCCGGTTTCTGATGGAATGAAGATAAAGACCCACAGCCCAAGGGCTGTCATGGCCAGAAAAACCATCATCGAGCTTTTGCTTGCCAATCACCCGGATGACTGCAATTACTGCGTCAGGAATGGCACTTGCGAACTCCAGAACATGGCACATGAACTTGGTGTCAGGGAGAGAAAATTTGTTGGCGCCAAGAACAAATATTTTATCGACAAATCTAGCCCTTCAATCGTCAGGGATCCTGCAAAATGTATACTCTGTGGCAAGTGTGTGAGAACATGCGAAGAAGTTCAGGGTGTTTCTGCAATTGATTTTGTGAACAGGGGAAGCAGATCAATAGTTGGTACTGCATTCGGAAAAGGCCTCAATGTGTCGTCTTGCATCAATTGTGGACAGTGTATTCTCGTTTGCCCAACCGGTGCGCTTACTGAACAGAGCCACATACCGATGGTGCTTGATGCGCTCAAAGACCCGAACAAGTTTGTTGTGATACAGCATGCTCCGGCCGTTTCCGTAACACTGGCCGAAGAGTTTGACATGAAGCCTGGTGTTGACATCAACGGAGTCCTGGTCACTGCTCTCAGGATGCTAGGTTTCGACAGAGTTTTTGATACTTCATTCTCTGCTGACCTTACAATCATGGAAGAGGCGACCGAACTCGTCAACAGAATAACAACAGGCGGGAAACTCCCGATGTTTACCTCATGCTCGCCAGGCTGGATAAAGTTTGTCGAAACGTTCTATCCGGATTTCATGGACAATCTGTCTACATGCAAGAGCCCCCAGGAAATGATGGGCGCAATCATCAAATCGTACTTCTCGCAGAGAGAAAATATTGACCCTGACAAGATCTTTGTTGTATCAGTGATGCCGTGCACTGCCAAGAAGTTTGAAGCTGGAAGACCAGAGCTTGGCACCAATGGAATCCCAGATGTCGATGCAGTACTGACAACCAGAGAGCTTGCCCAGCTCATCAAGATGTTTGGCTTGGATATCAACTCGCTCCCGACGGACACTGCCGACACACCATTTGGAAGAAGATCGGGGGCCGGAAAGATATTTGGCGCCACCGGTGGAGTCATGGAAGCAGCCATCAGGACCGCTTATTACCTCATCACTGGTGAGGACCTTGAAGAACTCAAGGTACAACCAGTAAGGGGCATGAAGGGAATAAAGGAAGCCAGGATAAAGATAGGTGACCTCGAGCTTGGCGTGGCAGTTGTTTCGGGCCTTGGAAATGCAAGGGAACTCCTTGAACAGCTCAGGAAGGGAAGAAATGATCTCCAGTTTATTGAAGTCATGACTTGCCCCAATGGTTGTGTTGGAGGTGGTGGACAGCCTATTTGCACAGATCCAGTGAGAGTCAAGGCAAGGATACAGTCCCTTTATAACATTGATAAAGGCGAGCTCATCAGGACTTCACATGCGAACAAATCTGTGAAGAGACTCTATGATGAATTCCTTGGCGAGCCAAACTCCCACAAAGCCCATGAGCTGCTTCACACCCACTACCACAAGAGAGACGTTTTAAAGTAAAATAGAACTGACATGAAACGCAAAGAGCACTCCGCTTTTGTCTCGACCAATAAAGAGCGTTGCCGCGTATGCTACACCTGCGTCAGGGAATGCCCGGCCAAGGCCATCAGGATTTCTGATGGCCAGGCCGAGCTGCTTGCCGAAAGGTGTATCAGCTGTGGTAATTGCGTCAGGGTCTGTAGCCAGGATGCGAAGGAGCTTGTCAGAACAAAAGACGAAGTGGAGAGAATAATCTCCGAGAACCAGAAGGTTGCTGCCATCATTGCGCCAAGTTTTGCCGCCGAGTTTTACGATGTGAAATATGATAGATTTGTAGGCATGCTCAGGGCGCTCGGTTTTTCATTTGTCAACGAAGTGGCTTTTGGCGCCGATCTGGTTTCAAGAGAATATAGAAAGCTTCTTTTGTCTACAAAAGAGGGCCGCTGGATAGCGACAACATGTCCCGCAATAGTAACTTACATAGAGAAATACAGTCCAGATCTTGTACCCAATCTGGCTCCGATTGTGTCGCCAATGATTGCCACTGCGAGAGTACTCAAAAGGCTCCATGGCCAAGACCTGAAAATTGTTTTTATCGGACCATGCATAGCGAAGAAAGTGGAAGCCTCCTCAAGTCTTGTTGAAGGGGAAATTGATGGTGCGATAACATTCCTGGAACTCAGGGAGATGTTTGGTGAGCATGGAATCAAATCTGATGCCGTAAAACCAACAGATTTTGATCCGCCACACGCAAATATAGGGATGGTTTATCCAATCTCTGGTGGAATGCTCCAGACAGCAAAAATTGGTGAAGACCTCGTCTCTGGAGAAGCTGTAAGGGCCGAGGGCAGAACTCGTTTTCTGGAGGCAATAAAAGAATTTGAGAACGGTCAGCTTGATGCAAGGCTCCTTGAAGTGCTTTGTTGTGAAGGTTGCATAATGGGTGCTGGAATGACCACAAAGGAGCAAGAATTCAAGAGACGTTCCAGAATAAGCAAATACGTTAGGGACTGCTTGAAATACAGAAACCAGGGGCAATGGGAAAAAGACATGGTTTATTTTGCCGACCTTGATCTGAGGAGGTCCTTTGAACGTGATGACAAGAGAGTTGGTATCATAACGCCAGACATCGATCTCAGGCCTATCCTGGAAAGAATGGGCAAAAAATCTGAAAGCGATTTCCTGAACTGTGGTGCTTGTGGTTATGACACCTGTCTTGACCATGCAATGTCCATCTACAGAGGACTTGCCGAGGACGAAATGTGCTTGCCATATACCATTGAAAAATTGAGGCAAACAAATGAAGAGCTGGAAAAATCAAACAGCAAACTCTCTGATACCCAGCAACAACTTGTCCAGTCAGAACGCCTTGCTTCAATGGCCCAGATGGCGACAGGCATTGCCCATGAAGTAAATAACCCCCTTGGCGTAGTGCTCATGTATGCCCACATGCTCAAGGACCAGTGCAAGGACAACAAGCAACTGGATGAAGACCTTGGGATGATTGTCGAGCAGGCAGACAGGTGCAAAAAGATTGTCTCAGGCTTGCTCAATTTTGCCAGACAGAACCAGGTTGCATTCGAATCTGTCGATCTTAACGAGATTGTTGAAAAGGGTCTGCAAATTGTGGAGAGACCAAAGAATATAGCAGCAGAAATAACCAATCAGATGGAAAACCCGTACTGCGAGCTTGACAAGGACCAGATGGTGCAGGTGCTTGTAAACCTCATCTCCAATGCTTATGCGGCGATGCCAGACGGTGGAAAATTGACCATAACAACTGGTGGAAATGATTTTCAGGTCTGGTTCTCGATTACAGATACAGGGATTGGTATCCCAAAAGAAAACATGCCAAAGCTTTTCCAGCCTTTCTTCACAACCAAAAAGATGGGCAAGGGAACAGGCCTTGGCCTTGCGGTCACCTATGGCATCGTCAAGATGCACAGGGGAGACATAAAAGTCACATCTAACGCTGATTTGTCCAAGGGACCGACCGGGACAACGTTCACGGTCTCAATACCAAGGGCAGGTCGAAGGGAATAGAAGGAGAAAACATGCCAAATTCAAAGAAGAAAATACTGGTTGTTGATGACGACGTTGATTATTTGTTCCAGCAGAGAGTTCAGCTTGAATCTGCAGGTTTTGAGGTCAGAACTGCCGAGACTCAGGCCGATGGTGAAAAGATGCTCGCAGAAGAGAAACCAGATCTTGTTATCGTTGACCTCATGATGGAGAACATGGACGCAGGATTTTCTCTCGCATACCACATAAAATCCAAGTATCCAAGCATTCCAGTCATTATGGTCACAGGCGTTACCTCGGAAACAGGTCTGGAGTTTTCAGCTGGTGGCGGCAATTCCTGGATAAAGGCCGACGCACTGCTTGCCAAACCAATCAGGTTTGAGCAGCTCCTTGGGGAGATCAACAAACTTCTGAAGGGAAAATAAATGCCCGAAATCCTGAAAGTCCTTGTAGTTGATGATGAACTTGGCATCCAGAAGGGATGCCAAAGGGTCCTCACCGAATATAAATTTACCCTACCGGATGTGGAAGACGAAATTTCTTTTGAAGTTGTAACGACCGGAAGTGGTGAGGAAGCACTTGAGATTCTTGAAAAAAATCCACAAGACATAGTTCTTCTTGATTACAAACTTCCAGGAATGACCGGCCTAGACGTACTCTCGATAATGGCCGAAAAGAAGATTGAAACGATGGCAATAATGATAACCGCCTATGCCTCGCTTGAAACTGCCGTTGTGGCGACCAAGCAGGGGGCATTCGATTTCCTCGCAAAGCCGTTTACACCAGACGAGTTGAGGAGTGTTATTAAAAAAGCCACCAAAAACCTTATCCTCCAGCGCCAGGCAAAAAAACTCGCCGAAGAGAAGAGGCAGGTCAGGTTCCAGTTTATCTCGGTGGTTGCGCATGAACTCAAGGCACCGCTTGCGGCGATAGAAGGCTACCTTAACATCATGAATGAGGGACTTGTCACTGATCCTGCCGCGCAGCACCAGATGGTTGAGAGATGCCTTCTCAGGCTCACTGGAATGAGAAAAATGGTCACTGACCTTCTAGATTTCACAAGGATTGAGTCTGGTAACAAAGTCAGGGAGTTTGTTGACCTTGACCTTGTCGAGATCGCCAGGCAATCCGTAGAAACAATGTCCTCCAGTGCTTCCGCAAGAGGTATAAAGATTGAGCTTGTGGCACCAGAGACTGCTCGTATGACAGCTGATCGTGGTGAAATCGAGATAATCTTCAATAACCTTGTTTCAAATGCCGTCAAATACAACAGAGACGGTGGCAGAATCATCATAACAATTACACAAATTCCTGGTGGATTTAGAATCTCTGTGGCTGACACCGGAATAGGCATGACTGAAGAAGAAGTGGGCAAGCTTTTTGGGGAATTTGTAAGAATAAAAAACGTCAAAACGAAAAACATACTTGGAACAGGTCTTGGCCTTTCCATCGTCAAAAAGCTTGCACTACTCTATGGAGGAGACGTTACCGTCGAGAGCCATGTTGATGTTGGCTCCACATTCAACGTTATCCTCATGGAAGCCCAGGGGCCACAGCAGGCTTCATAAAGGAGGTTTTTTATGGAAGCTGGCTTCATTAGGGAACCAGAAATATGGAAAACGCTTGAAGAATCAAAACGTCCAAGCAGGGAAGCGATCAAGGAAACTCTTTCCAAAGCACTTGACCTGAAGGGGCTGGATTACAAGGACATAGCTGTTCTCTCATCAATTTCTGACCCAGACTTGCTTGGCGAACTTTTTGGAACTGCGAAAAAGGCAAAAGAGACTATCTATGGAAAGAGGCTTGTTCTGTTTGCCCCGCTCTATATCTCCAATCTTTGCACAAACGAGTGTCTTTATTGTGCTTTCAGGGCAAAAAACACCGAACTTAAAAGGCGTGTCCTGACTCAGGAAGAGATAGCCCACGAGACAAGGCAGCTCATCGACCAGGGTCACAAGAGAATACTCCTTGTTGCTGGTGAATCATATCCAAAACAGGGTTTCAAGTATGTGCTTGATTCAATAGCAACCATTTATTCCCAAAAATCTGGAAAAAGTGGTGAAATCAGGAGAGTCAATGTCAATGTGGCACCACTCACGCTGGAGGAATTCTGTGATCTCAAGGCCGCAAAGATAGGAACATACCAGCTTTTTCAGGAAACCTACAACCACGAAACATACCATGCGGTCCATCTTGCAGGGAAGAAATCGGACTATGACTGGCGTGTCACCGCAATGGACAGAGCCATGGAAGCTGGCATCGACGATGTTGGCATTGGTGTTTTGTTTGGCCTGTCAGACTGGCGTTTTGAGCTCATGGCCATCCTCCAGCACATCAGGCACCTGGAAATGAAGTTTGGTGTTGGCCCCCACACGATCAGTGTGCCGAGGCTCGAGCCGGCGTCAGGGTCTGATATGTCATCGCACCCTCCAAAACCGGTCTCCGATATTGATTTCAGGAAGATTGTGGCAATCCTGAGGCTTGCTGTTCCATATACCGGTATAATCATGTCCACAAGGGAAACACCAAACATCAGGAGAGAGGCGTTTGCGCTTGGGGTTTCGCAGATCTCCGCAGGTTCCAGAACAAACCCTGGTGGGTATTGTGAAGATGAAGAGTTTGATAGCTCACAGTTCTCGCTTGGCGACCACAGATCTCTCGACGAGGTTGTCAGGGACATTGCAATGCTTGGTTATATACCGTCATTTTGCACCGGTTGTTACAGGCTTGGTAGAACGGGTCAGGATTTCATGGACCTTGCAAAGCCTGGCGAAATAAAAAAGCATTGCGATCCAAACGCCCTTTCAACCTTCACCGAATACCTCGAAGACTATGCCTCCAATGAAACCAGAGAAATTGGCGAGAAGCTTGTTAAAGAAACGCTTGAAGGAATGGGTGAAAGAGAGAAGATCGTTTCCCAGTCTCTCATTGAAAAGGTAAAAACTGGCAAGAGGGACTGTTATATCTAAACTCTTTGTGTAGAATATGTCTCAAGGAGGTAGCAATGAACAAGAGAATGGTGTTTGGGATACAGGTCACTAACAGGGCGAAAAATGCAGGCCAGGTTCAAAAAATATTGACCGACTACGGGTGTAACATCCGTACAAGGATTGGCCTTCATGAAGTTGATGACAAAGTGTGCTCACCATCCGGGCTCATCCTTCTTGAACTCTATGGCAAGGAGCAGGACATCCTGAAAATGGAAGAAACCTTGAAGGCTATCGATGGAGTTATTGTCCAGAAAATGGTTTTTGAGTGCTGAAGGGAACAAAAACCCAATCAGGACGATCTAATCTGTACAAAAGAAATTTTCAAGGAGTTTGACAGTGTTTACTTCACCCAGAGGAATACGTCTTGGGATTGGCATTTTTGGCAGGAGGAACGTTGGAAAGTCCTCACTACTAAACGCCATCACCAGACAGTCAGTATCGATTGTTTCAAGTCAGGCTGGAACCACAACAGATCCAGTTGAAAAGCCAATGGAGCTGTTGCCACTTGGGCCGGTCCTCTTCATTGATACTGCTGGCATCGATGACGAAGGTGCACTTGGTGAGCTAAGGATAAAAAAGACCAGAACCATTCTGGACAGGGTGGATCTTGGCATCATAGTTTTTGATGGCGAATCGTTTGGTGGTTTTGAGATCGGGCTTTTTGAGGAGCTGAAAATCAGGAATGTCCCTGCAATATTTGTTTTCAACAAAACCGATCAGGGAGAGCCGCCACAGACTGCAATTGAATTTGCCAAAGCAAACAACACCAGACTCATTCTGACCTCTGCCACTTCAGAGTATGGGGTTTCGGGGCTCAGACAGGCAATTCTGGACAGTGCGCCAGACGATTTTGTCAACAATCCGTCAATTGCAGGTGATCTTGTTGGGCCAGGTGGGCTCGCGGTCCTTGTTGTTCCAATAGATAAGGAAGCTCCAAAAGGCAGGATCATACTGCCACAGGTGCAGACAATCAGGGATCTGCTGGACCACAATGCCGTGGCTGTTGTGGCAAAAGAAACCGAATTGAAGCAAACCCTGAAGAGGTTTACGACAAAGCCTGACATTGTGATAACCGACTCGCAGGCTTTTCTCAAAGTGGCCGCCGACACGCCAGATGATGTTCCCATGACGAGTTTTTCAATCCTTTTTTCAAGACACAAGGGCGACCTTTTAACCCAGGTGCAGGGTGCGCTTGCCATTGACAGGCTGAAAGACGGGGACAGGGTGCTCATTGCCGAGGCGTGTTCGCACCATCCGATAGATGAAGACATAGGCACTGTCAAAATCCCCAAATGGCTCACAAAATATGTTGGAGCAAACCTGGAATTCAAAAACACCCAGGGCCACGATTTTCCGGAAGACCTTTCCCCCTACAAACTTGTAATACTTTGTGGCGGGTGCATGTTTGGCAGAAGGGAGACCCTGAACCGCATCCTTCATTGCAAGAGGCAAAATGTTCCGGTCACGAACTATGGACTGACAATAGCCTTCAGCCTTGGCATCTTTGAGAGGGCGCTAAGGCCTTTCCCGTCAGCGCACAAGGTGTATAATGAATATCTGGAGAACAAAGGCAGGTAAATGGCAAGAATTGCCCGTAATATGGGTTTTGAAGAGGTCCTTTCCTGGCTCCTTGAGGAGGATCCAAAAAAGCTGGAAGGGCTTTGGGCAGAAGCCGACAGGACAAGGCATGAATGTGTTGGTGATGATGTCCACCTCCGCGGACTTATAGAGATAACAAACATTTGCTCGAGAGAATGCGCATACTGCGGAATCAGGGCACCAAACAGCAACGTTGTCAGATACAAGATGTCGGCATTCGAGATTGTCGAGTGCGCCAGAATGGCCAGAAAGCTTGGCTACGGGACGGTTGTCCTGCAAGGTGGAGAGGACATATCAATCTCTCCGGACTGGATTGCCCTTGTCGTCAGGGAAATAAAAAATGAGACGAACCTGGCGGTAACGCTCAGCCTTGGCGAAAGGCCTGAGAATGAGCTGAGATTGTGGAAAGAGGCAGGTGCCGACAGGTATTTGCTGAGATTCGAAACCTCGAACGAAGAACTCTTTAAGCTCATCCATCCTTCACTCCCGTGGAAGGTCTCCGACAGGATCGAACAGCTAAAAACACTGGCCAGGCTGGGCTATGAGGTTGGCAGTGGCGTCATGGTGGGCATCCCAGGGCAGGACTACGAAATACTCGCGAATGACATCATGACGTTCAAAGAACTTGATCTGGACATGATTGGAGTCGGCCCATACATCCCCCACCCGTGCACATCACTTGGCGATGGATCATTGAAGCCTGTTCTGAAAGGCGCGCAGGTGCCAAATGACGAATTGATGACACTAAAAACCGTGGCGCTCACAAGACTGGTCTGCCCGTATTCGAACATCCCGTCGACAACGGCGCTTGCCACCATCGACAAGGAATCTGGCAGGGAGCTTGGACTGATGAGAGGTGCAAACATTGTGATGCCCAACCTGACACCGCCAAAATACAGGGTTTTGTACGAAATTTATCCTGATAAGGCCTGTGCCAATGAGACCGCAGAGCAGTGCACTCTTTGCCTGGAACAACGAATTGAGTCTATTGGCCGCCGGATCGGCTCAGGGCCTGGTGGGAGGAGAAGAAACTGATTTTGTATTATTGAGAATTATTTGTGAACATTTGATTTCAGCTAGATTGTTTTTATCAATCAAGATTTTCAAGTATTCATTAATTATTTTTGCTTCTTTCTTCTAAATATTTTTATGTATAAATGCATATTTTCTAGCGTATCATATCCCAATCAACTGTAACAATATATCTGTTTTTCCAAATCTGGTCCCATCCCAAATTGTAAATATGTTTTCAGTTTTTTTATCATTTTGCTAATCTAGCAGTTATCTTTTTGCAAACTGTCTGTTAGATATGTATATTTACGATTGATGCAATAGAACTTCTTGCCACTTGGAGTGTTACCTATCTGTTATTGAAAAGCTGTTTTAGAGTGTTGAAAATTCCATAATAAATCAGATAGCATAATAATTAAATAGCTGAATTATGTGTAATGGTACTGAATCAATCTTATTTTACTGTGAGTACAACCTACCTCCCCCACACAGTCACAACAATGGCCTTCTGCTGATCAAGAGCAACAGGAGTACCATCAAAAAGGGGCCTTGGATCTTTATCATACTCGGACAAAACAGACTTCTCCCTATCCATTAATCCATTAGACTCCACAACAAGAGCAAAATACTTCCCTTCACCCTTCTGATTATGTTCCATCAAAGGTGGCTCAGGAAGCTTGAATGTAATCTCCTGTGATATTCCTGGAAGCAGAGGCCCTAACTTATGCCTTGGTTCATTCAACTTGGCAAACACAGGTGCCTTCCCATCATCCCCCCAAGAGACAAGATACACTTCTCCTTTCAACACAAGATCCCTTCCATCCTCTCTTGTGTTCCTGAACTCAAAGCTTACTTCACCTGCTCCATCCACCTCGTCCTTGTCCCTCATGATCCTATCATCACCTTCACCCTTTACTCCTCCACCCTTCCCTGTCCTTTTGACTGAGAATGATGGGCATGGGGAGAGCTTACCGATTAAACCGTTTGGGATTTCAGCTATAGTGGAAGGAATGTATGCGGTTGCAGAAGGCTGGATATATTTTTCAGTGATACCAAGGATTGGGTAAAAAGCTTGCCCATGTCTTGGGAGAGCAAGCCAGGACCCAAGACCGCTCTGGACAAGATCTCCTCCAAGCGTGCAAAGTTTGCCACCAAAAAGATGGTAATCATCAAATTTTGCTTGTCGCTGATACACTCCTTCAGGGAAGAGCATGTTTTTTCTATTTTTTGTTTTCACATCAAACAATAGTAATCTGTTGTCATCCTCCCCGCTGTAATTATCGCAATAAAGGTACAACAAGCCGTTCTCGAAGGCAATGAAACTGCTGTTTTTGATAACATCTGGCTGTGACCCATTAAAGTAATTGATATAAGTGTCAGAAGAATTGTTCAATACAATCATGCTGGAATCAAAGTAGTCTACTTTTATTCTTGGCCTGTTTGCTTTTTCTTGCGCACTCACATGGGCCTCGTAAAGACGTGTCATTTTTCGTGCATCAATACAAGTGATGTAGGCCAGCAAACCTTTTTGGGTTCCATAGTGGACAATTGTCAAAACGTTGTTTTCCAGGAGCAGTTCTGTTCTTGTTGTTTCCCAGCCGGCAGTCTTTATGCCTTCCAGGCTTGCTAACAATTTCCCGTCATTCAAATCATAACATTCTATGCTGCTAAACCCTGTGCAAACATATATTTTCCCATCATAAACCTTGAATTGTCCAGTATTTTCCATAAAAGATTCTGTATTGATAGTCAATTCTTTGTAGTAATTGCCTTTGGACCCTATTTTATAGCTTCTCTTTCTTATCTCTGTATCGAATGTTCCTTTTTCGTTCTTTTTTGAGACAAGACTAACCCCCACTATATCACCATTATCAATTACATACTGGTCCATTGTATCCACAATGGTGTTAGTGAATGTCTCTGGCGAGTAATCGCCATCCAGTCTATAGAAACATGATTGTCCATCGTCTGTCCTGTAGCCAAAGAATATTTTACCCCCAGCATCCAGAAATATTGGCTCTTTTGGGAAATGTATCTCTTTCACAAGCTTGACCGGATCTGTGCTCCATATTTTTATCAGATTCGAGATTGTGGCCACACGAGTTGGATCTGAAACTGCAACTGCATAGTTGTTTACGGTGAAAACATTCTCGCCAATCTGGAATTCGTGTTTTATTTCAAGCGTATCAATGTCGCGTATTGAATAGCGCAATATGTGGGATTCCTCCGTTCTGCCCATTATCAGAAGGTTTTTCTCAAAAGTGTCATTGATTGTCACTGGAACCTTGAAATCAAACTCTTTTCTAAACAGCAGTTTGCCATCAAAAGAAACTCTTGCAAGGGATGGTTTTGGGTCTTTTACCTGGGTTGGATACACCGGGTTGAATATATAGTCGACATAGTTATCTTTTATCTTGGTTATGTTTGTTTTGATTCCAAGCTTGGAGAGATTGGCTGTGACCTTCCTCTCCTTGATGCTGTAAATCTCTTGTGTTGAGGCCATATATTTCTCATTAAATGCGAAAGGAGGGCCATATAGAGGGGAATATATCACCTTCATGGTTTTGACATCTACAAACCCCGATAGTTTGCCAACTTCACCCCAAAAGATGTCTTTTGAAATGCTGATTATGGAACTAGTTGCAGGTGTTTTTAAACTTGAGACCACATTGCCAGTGTCCATGTCAATGAAGCTGAGATTGATCTGGACATCACTCAATGGTTCTTGCTGGATGGCATATCCCAATTTTGGGTTATATCCACACCATTCTCCAATCAGGAATGATTTGTTTTGTAGCTTTATTATCTGTGGGTTGCCAGAAAAGAATGTGTCCCAGGAAAAATCTCTGTGCAATACATTGTAAGGGTATGGGATACTTGGTGGTTTTTTGACTGGCAAATTGATGATTTGTGTTTGACCATAGTATATATCATAATATTCCATCATTGCCTGATTCAGCGTTCTTGTTATGTTGGCAACCTCACCAAGCTGGCGGTCCATCACCAGGCCGGATGGATATTTGTCCTTACCAATGATAGAAAAGTTGCCACCAAGAGCATTGCAGTCTGATGGCAGGAATGGTGGCAGGATTTTTTGGTTTGGTTCATCCAGGTAGCCAGCTGTTGCATTTTGGCTACCAAATGAGAATGGCGCAAGAAATATCACCAGCGCAAGAATTATTGATGTTGTTTTTGGCGAAAAAAGGACCAATTTACGCATTTCCCCTCTCCATTTTCAAAACAGCCAAAAGCCTGTTTGCTTTTGGCAAAACTCATATCATTGCGATTTTTGCTTCCTATCACTAATACTCTTCGGGCTTTTTTCTGGTTTAAGGGATTATCTTCAATTCTTATTTTCCCCACACAGTCACAACAATGGCCTTCTGCCAGTCAAGAGCAACAGGAGTACCATCAAAAAGAGGTCTAGGATCTTTATCAAAATCTGAAAGAGTAGAGTTTTTTGTGTCTAACAATCCATTAGACTCCACAACAAGAGCAAAATACTTCCCTTCACCTTTCTGATTATGTTCCATCAAAGGCGGTTCAGGAAACTTGAATGTAATCTTCTGTGACATCCCAGGAAGCAGAGGCCCTAGCTTATGCCTTGGTTCATTCAGCTTGGCAAACACAGGTGCCTTCCCATCATCCCCCCAAGAAACTAGATACACCTCCCCCTTCAATACAAGATCTCTTCCATCCTCTCTTGTGTTTTTGAACTCAAAGCTTACCTCACCTGCTCCATCCTTGCCGTCCCCTCCACCCTTCCCCGTCCTTTCGACTGAAAACGATGGGCATGGGGAGAGCTTGAATAATGAACCATCTTTATTGATATACGCTGATCCGCCAAAAATTTTGAATATAGACTCAGATTTTGAATGTTCAGGAATCTTTTGGACAAGATCAAATTTGTTGCTCAAAATTGCGCCATTCATGAGAAAAGCATTTTTGCAGGTTGAGATCGCCATGTATTGTTCATTTTGAAGAATTTGTGGTGCTGCAATATCGGTCACAGTGTTGTTTTTTGAATCTATTACTTTTATTTTTCTTGGGACGTTCGATTTGTCCGGTAGCAAATACGCACAACCGTTTTGGATACCGATCAGATAATGATTTTTCCAGACCTCGCCAGTGGCCAGATTGACAACCCGAACAATTCCCGTTGCATTGTCAATAAGCACATAATTACCAACAAGTATTGGTGTGGAATTTTCCAGGAGATCCGGGACTCCTATTTTTTTGATTTCCTCGGTTTGCAGGTTTATATACCAAACATTGTGGGAGTTAAAGACCACAATGTGTTTTTCATCCACTGCAAGCAGGCGTTCGTTGTCGCAATCATATGATTTGAATGCTCTGTCATTTATTTTGTATTTTTTTGTTATTTGTCCATTTCTGGGATCTATTTGTAAAATACTAAAAGTTTCATATTCATCTTTTTCTGAGAGAAATGTAATAAAGAATTTTCCATCTTTCCAAGTGACAGGGCCAATGTGTTTTAATCCGTTCAGATCTGAGCTCAAATGTACCAGAGGTTCGGATTTTCCAACAGACCACAGATCTATCGACACCATTCCTTTATCTTCGTATATTTTGGTGTATTTATTATTGTCATAATTGATTCTGGAGATAAGTGAACTGGCTGTTGTATTGATAAAAACACCTGGCAGTTTCATCCCGTTTGATGCCTTTACTTGAAGGATATCAGGATCGCGAGGAACAACTTGCGATCCATCCTCGATTGTTTTTAGATAGAGAAGATTGCCCTTTGAGAACTTGAAATCGCATGATTCTGACCAATATATCTTATTGTTGCGTTTGCCATCTGTTTGTATGATTTTTGGCTTACCAGTTGATTCTATTGTGTTTAGATCATAGAGTTGTACTCCAAATTTAAAAACACACACTGTCAATCCATCATTTCCGAAATACACCCACTCAGGTGGCTGGTCGCCCTTAAAGTCAAGACACTCTTTCCCGGTGACCAAATTTATGATAGACCAATTTGATCCAGATTTCAGCAATCCCATGTTCCGATGCGAATCGAGAAGTATCCATCCACTGTCGGCCTGTTCCTCGCTAACCTCCAGTTTCTCGATAAAACTGCAGTCTTTTTTAGAAAAACGTGCAACAGAAGTTCGCTTGTGAATTGTTTTTGTGTCATCCTCATATGCCTCAAGGCAATCGCTTTTTATTTTGTCAATATGATATGGTATCAAACCGATTGTAGAGCCATCCTGGCACCTGAATACAAGTGTGTGCTTGAATTGGCTTGCCCCTTTGACATCACGCTCAAAAATATCGACACAGCAAACATCCCCGTCAGAAATCCCCCATGATTGTTGTTTATATAATTCACCCGTTCTTATGTTTCTTATTTCTCCATCGCAATATGCCAGATCGCCCCAGATTCTCGATACATTGCCGTATGATGGTTGTTTTTCCCAGAGAAGACCATGCTCATCATAAAAGGAAAGCTTGCCTATTTTGAAATCGTATACGATATCTGTTCCTGGCACTGGTTTTGCTGATGTAATGTAAGAAGGCGAGTAATTTTTACTATTCCCATCGATAATTATTGAATAACCATCATTTTCAAGAGACATGAACAGATGACCATCTTTGAAAATCGTATACTTGTATGGGAGTGCATATTTTTTGAAGCTGGTTTTGTCCTGCATGTATAGTATTGGCCGTCTATATTCGAAATGATCGTAACTTATTTGGTAAAGATTCGGCAGACTTATTCTTCCTCCATTGAGAAGTATCTCAGAAGGCAATACAGGATAATTCAGCGATTCATCCTGATACGCTGTATTTGCAGAGTCAAAATACAGATTTTCCCATGAATCTACACCCTGAATGGAGAGCGTGTCCAGGGGGGTCGCTCCAAAAAGATTTGACACGAAGATGAGCATCGCTAGCAATAGATTTGTTTTGTAGCTAATGTTTTTCATTTTTTTGTTAACCATGGACTTATTCAAGAAAGCAGTATACAAGTCCATCTACCTCCCCCACACAGTCACAACAATAGCCTTCTGCTGATCAAGAGCAACAGGAGTACCATCAAAAAGAGGTCTTGGATCTTTATCATACTCGGACAAAACAGATTTCTCCCTGTCCATTAATCCATTAGACTCCACAACAAGAGCAAAATACTTCCCTTCACCTTTCTGATTGTTCTCAAGTAAAGGTGGTTCAGGAAGCCTGAATGTAATTTCTTGTAACATCCCAGGAAGCAGAGGTCCCAACTTATGCCTTGGTTCATTCAGCTTGGCAAACAGAGGTGCCTTCCCATCATCCCCCCAAGAAACTAGATACACCTCCCCCTTCAATACAAGATCTCTTCCATCCTCCCTTGTGTTCTTGAACTCAAAGCTTACCTCACCTGCTCCATCCTTGCCATTCCCTCCACCCTTCCCTGTTCTTTTGACCGAGAATGAGGGGCATGGGGAGAGCTTTGTTAATACTCCATTGCATCTTTTTCCATCAAGAGAGAAATTTATCCCTTGGAGAAGAATTTTATCATCATCATTATCTTGAAGGTTTAGCCATTCACCAAGATTCTGTTGGATATGTTGATAGGAATTAAGGGAATAAAAACCTTTGTTTGAGTAATAAATATCATTTATATAAAAAATGGGCGACGGTGGAAGATTCTCAGACTGAATTTCTTTTTCTACCCCATTTTTTATATTATGGGAAACAAGGAAATATTTTTCTACCCCATTTAAATACACAATTTTCGTCATATAGACAATGTTCTTGTAATATGCGAAAACATTGTCGAATTTTAAGGGTTCTCCAGCAAAGCGTAAAACATTATATTGGTTTTTTTCACCAGAAACCCATATAGCTTCATTGTCAACAGCCATTATTTTTGTGTTTTTATCTTCAAACTCCATATCAAAAAGCATTTTCCGGGATTCAAGATCAAAGCAGTACAGATGATTCCGCTTGTCATTTGTGTATTGATTTGATCTTGTCTGAACCACGAGAAAATGACTTTCGAGATGGATTTCTGGAACCATATCCCCTTGTTCTGGCTCTGGAAATTTTAGAAAATAATCAGGACTGCCATCGTCAATATTGTAGGCGGTTATTCCATAATTGCCGTATGCTAGAAAATAATTCCCGATGAAAGCGTCTTCCTTGACATCCTCTGAATTGATGTTTTCCAATACAATCTTTTTGAAAGGTACCAGTGATCCAAATTCTGAATGGCTGATAGTTGTCCTCTTGCAATTGTTTATATTGTTGGATTCCACGCAGGGAGATGAACTGACAGAAATAATTTTGTTTTCATGGAGAAAACAGAAATCCAGATCAAAAGGGAGAACTGTTTTTGTGTAAAGTATGGGTTGAAGGTTTGCATCAAGCATGTAGGCGATTTTTAATGAGCGATTGCCATCAAAACCACTGGAAACGAGAACTTTGTTATTCCCACTGGACAAGATTTGTGGATATTTTGAAAAATCTATATAGCGTGTTGTTTTGAATGTTTTAAGGTCTATCAATTTTGTTCCATGGATAGTTTCCATAAGCAGGTTTGATTTGTAAAAATAACAGTAGTCCTCAGAGTCCCTTTTGAAATCGGTTTCCCATAAAATCTCTCCGTTCCTGGTTTCAAAAACCCTGTAGGTTCTGGAGTATGGTCTTAAGATGAGCCCAAGGGCAAGGTTTTCATGTAAATCAACAAGCTGGAAAGATTCTTTCTCCTTTACAACCCCAGGCAAGTGAACCTCCTCTTTGCCCAAGAACTGGCCAACTCTTGAAAACCTTGTCACAATGTTAAGATAAGGATTTTTCTGGTCATATTTCGAATTGAACCAGATTTGAGACCCGCCAAACCTTGGTTTAGTTTCAAGATTGTATTCTGAGATATCTGCAATTACATCCAATGTATTGATATCTAAAATGATAGAGTTTGTGACAAAAATATCACTATCAAAGTTGAATGGCCCGGAGAATTCCACAATTTTTGTCCATGTGCCGGTTTTGTAAAGTTTGTTGCTAATGCCATCTTTTATGAGAATTAATTGTCTTGAAACAGAAATAATATCTACTGGGAGCTTAACATTGTCAATTTTGAAAACAGTCCTATCTTCATCAGTGTTATAAAACACAAGACTGGAACTGGTGTTTATTTTGTCATCATTTTTGCGATAAAATATCAGGTTGTTTAATGGCAAAAAACCGGCCTCGTCAGAAAGAAGGACAACAGGTTTTATAGCAGATGCCAACTGCTCAAGCAAAAAAGAATTCTTATTCTCATTCTCGAAGTTTTTCTCATCAAACGGTAATGTCAGGTATAGTTTCCCATTGCAGTATCTCGTATCAAGTTGTCCATACGCATTTCCAATAATTTGCTGGATATTCTCGTCGAAGATGATTCCCTGCCTGATTTTTGGATCAAACCCGGCGATATTTATTTCCCCTCCAAGAACAACGGCATCTTCGGGTAAAACTGGAAACTGCAATTCTGTTTGTCCTCTTGTCCCCAAGGCCATCTGTGAGCACACAACCAGCACAAGTGTGGCAAAGACAACGAACTTTTTGAATCTCATATCGCCTCCTCAACCAAACCAGTAACCAAAGCCAATTGTTCAATTGGCTCATAAATATTGCTTCCGTTTCTAATACTCTTCGGGTTTTTTTATGGTTTAACAGGGTTTCAAAACCACCTCACCCCAACCCCTCTCCTGGAAGGAGAGGGGATATCGACCGCTTATGGTTCTACCCCCCCATGCTCCAACTCCCTGCCCTCTCCTGAAAGGAGAGGGAGAAAAAACAAACTATGCAATCATCCCTCATCTTGAGAGGAGAGAGAAATGCTAAGATTTGATTTTTCGCAGATAAAAATTGTCTAGTCATACTTATGATTTGAAGATAGCTGTCAGGGAATATTATTTGTATGATTCTATTGAAAAATTTTGCTGTGTGAAAAATAAATTGGTTTTGTGAATCCCAAAACTTTCAGAGAAGGGCTATTTGCCCTTCCCTGAAGCTGGAGTTTCTGTGAGTGTCTCGCCGTCGGTGCGCAAGACCATGCCGGGGGCAAACAATGTTCCCTGGGTCGCAGGTTTTGCGTCCTTACCTGCAACAATAAACACTTTTTCCGGAGACAGGGCCTGCATGAAGCCCTCGGTCATGCTTCCCTCCGGTGCGCCATTGGTTGCGATGACTGCCGAGACTTTTTTGAGTTTTCCTCTTTGGATGAGCTTGTTTTCTGCCGTGCCGTCAATCTGGCCGGTCAGAAGGAATGAGACCTTGCCTTTTGTGACAAGTACTACCGATGTCCTGTCCTGCACCCTTCCGCTTGCAAAGTCGTTTTGCATTGGGTAGAGGACATCAAAAGAAACGCCATTTGCGTACCAGATTGATCCTGCGGCCAGGAGCTCAACCATGGACTTGCCCATGACGGCCCTTTCGAGCCGGACAAAATTTTCATCGGCCACCATCCGCTCCAGGTTGCCGATCTGTATTTCGCCGACGAGGCCCATTGCGCCCATGTAGCTTGCCGGATCGGAAGATGGCTGGATGAGGTAATCGATGTATTTGACGCCTTTACTCTTGAGGACCTTTTCGAGGTTTTTACCCTCCTGCTCCGGCCCTGCTCCGTACAACACGACAAACGTATCATCCTTTATCAGGACTGGGTCCCCCTTTACAGGGAGGACCTCTATCGTCAGCTCTGACTGGATCTCTGGCATGCCCTTTCCAGGGGCAAACCTGTCGTCCCTTGTCGCTGGCGAAGTGTCGGTGACAGGTTTCTCGGCTGGTTTTGACCATTCACCTTTCCCGGGTGTGGCACTTCCGCACCCGGCCAGGACGATGGCAACAGAAACAAGCAAAAGGGCAAGTGTTTTTTTCATTTTGCTACAGCAACTTTTCTGCAAGCTTTGGCGCCAGCTCGTTTGTGTTCTCCCAGGTGATTTCCGGGAGCTCTTTGCCGAAATGGCCGTAGTTTGTTGTGAGCCTGTAGATCGGGCGCCTCAGATTGAGTCTCTCGATGATGGCTTTCGGGCGAAGGTCGACAAGATCGGTCACAGCCTTGGCTATTGTTTCGTCGCTTATTTTGCCGGTGCCGAAGGTACGGATTGCAAAGTGGGTTGGCTCTGCCTTGCCGATGACGTATGAGATCTCGGCTTGACAAATATCGGCCAGTCCTGCGGCAACGATGTTTTTCGCAACAAAACGAACCATATACGAAGCGGAGCGGTCAACTTTTGTTGGGTCTTTGCCTGAGAAGGCACCGCCACCGTGCGGACAGGCACCACCGTATGTGTCCACTATTATCTTGCGGCCGGTTATGCCGGTGTCGGAAACTGGGCCACCGACTACAAATTTTCCTGTCTGGTTAATATAGAACTTCGTTTTCTCGTCAATTAGCCTGGAAGGTACGGTTGGAACGACAACAGTTTCGATTATTTGCTTGCGTGCAGCTTCGGTTATCGTGCTTGGGTCGGCAGCATCAAGAATTTCTGTCGAGTGCTGTGCACCGACAACGATGGAATCGATCCTTTTTGCAACGCCATCGATGTATTCCACAACGACCTGCGTTTTGCCATCCGGACCAAGCCAGGGGAGCACCTTTTCCTTGCGCACCTGGGCGAGGCGCCTGGCGAGCAGGTGGGCATAGTGGATTGGCATTGGCATCAATTCAGGCGTTTCGTTGCAGGCATATCCGTACATCATGCCCTGGTCGCCGGCCCCGCCGGTGTCAACACCCTGCGCTATGTCGGGGGACTGCTTTCCGATTGCGTTGAGGACGCCAACCGTGTTGTATGTGAACCCCGTCCAGTCTTCGGTGTAGCCAATATCTTTTACAACGTCCCTGACCAGGTGTGAAAGGTCAACGTAGGTTTTTGTTGTGATTTCGCCGCCGACAATGACCATCCCCAGTGTAACGAAGGTCTCGCAGGCAACGCGACCCATTGGATCATCTCTGAGGATTGAATCCAGAACAGCGTCGCTGATCTGGTCGGCGACCTTGTCCGGGTGCCCCTCACAAACAGATTCTGATGCAACAAATCTTCTTTCCATCTCATCCCCCTTTATTACAAATTGACTGCAATTTATATCATAAACGGTCAGGGTGTCAATCTAGTTAAGAACAGCCTGCCAAGGAAAAGATTGCGGTCCTGGGGTGGCTTGTAATAATCATTTTCAAAAACAAGCGCCACCTCGCAGTCGCCAGAGGGTGCGACCATTTCCAGCCTGTAAAGTTGTTCTGTAGTGGATTTCACCTCTATTGACCCAATTTTAACCCCAGAAAGTAAAATCGAAAGTTTTGCGTTTTCGTTGCCAGCTTTTTGCTGGTAAAGCGCAAGGTTGAGCTGGAATTTTACCCCAGGTTCCAGTTTTGCCTGGAATTTTGCCTTGCCATTGCTTAGGAAGGCAATTTTTTCCTGGCCATACCTGGCGCCACCCTCAAGCTTTAATGATGACAGTGGTATTTCGACACGATCGGCATTGAAGGTTTTTTTACATCCAAGATTTTGGAGCAGGAGTGACAGCGGCATGTTGGAGGGGCCTTTGTCCCAGTCAGTCATATTGATGAAGACTGTTTGTGGGTAGAGGTCTTCCACCTTGCAGAAATAGCCCTTTACACCCCATGTCAGCTTTGCGTTTTTTGGGAGTGCGAGTTTTTCTATTACGGTTTTACCGAGTGGTGCAAAGTTTTTCCTCCATTTGTCGTAAACAAAACCTGTTGCTTCGATAAATGAAAACCTTGTCACTCCGTCAAGCTCCTTCATGCCCTGAAGGTCGACTGCAGGCTCCGGTTTTGCCTGGGCCGTTTTTATTTCCACTCCATCCTGCTTTGGCAGGGACGCAAACCCTTTTCTGTCAAATAGGATAGCTTTAATGGTGCCGAGTTTCTCAATGTTTTTCAGTGTGATGGTGTCGGCCTCGCCAACGTACAGGACACCGTTTGTAGCGCTATTTTTTGTGGTTGTGAAACCAAGCGAGGACAGATACGAAGATGATTTGTCCGAAAGGGCGACAAGCTGGGCCTGCAGGGACTGCCTATCTTCTGATAGGTAGCCGAGCATCGAGCAGAGAATTTCGTGACATCTCGGTTCAGTCGATATCTTTGATGCCAGTTCGATGCATGTTACAAAACCCTTCTGCTCCACTTCAAACCCGACACATACAAGGCCGTTTCCCGTCCCTGCGCTGGCAAACGGAACGCATGGCGCATCGCTGTATGGCTTTAATACACCTGATGCGATTATGTTGTCGCCTGCAAAACATTTTATTAGCGAATCCTTTTTGAAAGGCCCCATGTCTTTTGAGAACGATATATGCGTAAACCTGAAAGACTGGGTTTTGCCTTTTTCGATTTCACGCTCTGCAGGGACAATTGAACAATAGGGGATGGAGCCCTCTGGCTGTGGGCCAAGGACAATATATTTGATGCCCTTTTTCTCGAGGGCTTGGAATGTGTTGTTGCTCCCGTCAAGTGTTTGCTGTTTCAGGAAATTTGGGGCAATGATGGCGATGCCGTCTGTGATCTCGTCCACTTTTTGCGCCCTGTTGTGGAAAAGCCTGGAATTTGAAAGGTCCTTCGAGAGCTGGTCACTCCCGCCTAAAAGAGCAAATTTTGCTGGCTGTTTTGATGGCATCGAATATGAGTGTATCTGGTGTTCTTCCTCATGCACAGGGATGTTTCCGTCGGAAAGCGCCATTTTTAAGGGAATGTCCCCCCATGAACCCTGTTTGCCAAAAACCAGCCCGTCTGGCAGTTCGAGTGTTATTGTAATTGTTTTTGTTTCGTCAGGGTCAAGCCTGAATGAGAGTTCACCCGATTTTGAGGAGTCAACCCCCTTCCCGAAACTCCATGCCAGCTTGAGGTTTTTTGGCTGCTCTGACCAGTTCTGGATGGTCACTGTCCTGAAGACTTTTGATCCTGCGTAGTGCCAGTCATCCTTTTGCCTTATAAAAAACCTCACTGGTTTATAATAGTTGCTGACAACACTTTGCAGTTCTGTCAGCTGGCTTGCAGAAATTGTTTTTTCATTCTCGTCCTCAAAAGGGTTCCAGGGACAGAATGCTGATACCTCCAGCTCCCTGAATGCCTGGATGTAGTCAGCAAACAATTCTTTTTTTGATTCATAATAACCCTTTTTCAGGTCCTGGTATGTGTAGTCACCGCCTGTCACTGCATACTCATGAAATGGGCCGGGCATCCACAAGCACTCCCCGATGTACATGGGTTTTGATCTATCCCATTTGATTTCCTTGGCCGGATAGATGTCAGTGGAGAATGACCCGTCCAGAAAATAGGCATCGTTTGGATAGGTGAAATGCGAGGATGGTTCCCATGGGTAATGGAGGTTGATTACGTCTGCACTGCCATTCGGGTCATAATCCCCCTCGAACATGACCGGTCTGCCGGAGGATTCCCTGATGTATTTGCCAAGTTTTTGCAGGTTTTCCTGTATGTTTTTCCTTTTTACGCCACCTGTCAGCATCAATTCATTTTCTGCAGAGGCAAGCACAAATGAAGGATGGTTATAGTCTCTTTTGATGTGGTCGTCCCACTGCCTGTAGAGGGTTTTCCAGAATAACTCGTTTTCAAGCGCATAGGCGCTTCCAAAGGTCCATGCGGCCGATTCGTCAACTATCATGATTCCTTGAGTATCAGCCTCTTCAAGGAATGCCTCCGGGTAAGGATTGGCGTGCAGCCTCAAAATGTTGGAATTGAAAGCCTTGGCTTTTGAAATAACCTGTTTTGCCGTCTCTTCCATATCAATATCGGCCCAGCGCTGGCTGAACAGATGCCTTGAGGTTGCTCTCAGATGGATTTTCTTCCCGTTCAGGAAGAAGTTTCCGCCCTGCACCCAGAATTCCCTGAAACCAAAGCGCGTTTTGTCCCTGTGGATTTCCTTGCCGTTTTGAGAAAGGACAGAGACGAGAAAATACAGATTTGGATTTTCAGGGCTCCACAGTTTCGGATTGTTCCAGCTTGCTTTGAATTCTTGAAGGGGAATTTCTTTGCCAGCATCAACATTTTTGTTGCCAAGGGCAAATAATTTTGCACCCTGCATGTCTTCCACCCACAATGAGAGGGAGAGGCCCTTTTTGCCTTCTACTATGCCACCAAGCCTGACCCTGGCCTTCAGGGTTTTTTGTCTCACGGATGTGTCAATCAATACTTTTTCGACAAAGACAGGAGGCAGTTTTTTGATTGAGGAAGGAAGCCACATTCCTCCAATCATGAAAGCCGACCCAATTGGAAGTGTTACTGAATTTTCTTTCATTGCTCTTGGATCTTTGGCGCCAATCTCTGACACAATGCCAAGAATCCCCTGTGCTCCAAGCACAAGCTCGTTTTTTCCTTTTTTCAGGAAACTCGTGATGTCAAACTCAAATGGCAGATATCCACCAAGGTGCGATCCTGCCTCTTTGGAGTTCACCCACAACTTGCAGAAGAAATTGACTGCGCCAAATTTTATTCTGATTGTCCCTGTGCCGTCCCAATCGAATTTTCCCCTGTAGTAGGATGCTATGGCAGTGTTCGTTGTGTGTGGGAAGAAAAATGGTTTGAATCCTGCTTTGGGAAGGTTTTTTAGCGACAGCTCTTTCTGGGTTGATGTGACCCACTCGTAGAAAACCGGGTCTCTTTTAGGTTCGGCATTTCTGGCCGTGCCCTGCGAAAACTGGAGCACCATTGCAAAACACAAAATAAGGGTCACAAATTTGTTCATTGAAGCGCCCCTTTCATTTGGTTATTTAGGATATAATACGTCATCTGAAAGGGATTGGTCGCACCCTAGAAAGATTCCAGGAATGTTTTTACAATCTCTGGATCAAAAGCCCTCCCTGCCTGGCGTGAGAGCCACACTCTTTCACTTTCTATGAGAACAAAATCTTTCAGGTCCATTGAATGCTGGGCAATCCTCGAAGAGAGAGCTTGTACAAAGACAAGTATCCTTGAAAGTTTCGGTATCTCCTCACCTTTTAACCCCATGGGGTAGCCATAGCCATCCCATCTCTCGTGGTGGGTGCGAATGACAGGAACACATTCCGAGAGTGATTTTACCGATTGCACAAGCTCTGCTGATTTGATTGGGTGTTCCATTATCACTTTCATTGTTTGGGGCCCGGAAACAGTCGTTCCTTTAACGAGATATTCTTCAAGCGCTCCATGGTCCATGTAGATAAGCGAAACATCAACAAGCATCAAAGATTTCTCAAGGATCTTTTTTTCATGTTCATCAAGGCACAATGCCCCTGAAAGTATGGAAATGATTTTTTCGGCATTCTCAAGTGTGGAGTGTGCCTGTGGGTTTGATGATTTTATCATTGTGGACATGGAGAATAAAGTCGAAGCGTATGCTTCTTGCATGCAGGCTCCCAAAAAGTCTTTTCTGAGTGCTTCTTTTGTAGCGAGCTCAGCGATTTTATGCAATTTTTCAGTTTTCTGTGGTGATGGTGCAGTGGTCTCAACCACTGTTGCAAATGCCATCCCCCTGTCATCTTTGTGGTGTCTTATCGAAAGTACCTTTCCACCTGCAGAAGAAAAATCTTTGTCTATGAGGGGTTCCAATTTGGCGAGGATCTCTTTTGATGGAACATCGTTGGATCTTCCACCATCTTCTTGTTTTGATGAGAAAAATACTCTGTTCATGCAAATACCGAGGAGTTTTGTATCTTCTGGCAGGAACATATTGCAAATGGCAGTATCCAGAGAGCCAACTTTCTCTGCCTCAAGGAATATCTCTTTGTAGTTTTCGAGATTTTTGATGACGAGAATACCCAGTTCATTGTTTTTTTCCTGGAATCTCGATGAGAGGTTTGCGTAATCAATCAAAAGTGACATTTCATAGGTAGCATTCGAGAGCAAGATTGATTCGGCCCTATTGTATTGTAGGTCTGGCCTTATGAAAACAAACGCACCCTTGAGCTTCTTTTCTTTTCTCCATGGGATGGCAAGCATATGGTGTTCAGTTCCAAGAAGCATAAATTTATCGGCAGCTCTTTGGCCACGTGCCAGTTTTTCTTCAATGTCTGGTAGTGAATTTTTGAAATGCTCCAAAAAGGGGTTGATGTTTTCAAAGTTGGGTGAATACGATGCGATAATTATTGTTCCTCTTCCCCTTCCAAGTTTTACCGCTATTCCGCATGATGAGCCGGTTGATCTTGTCAATCTTGCAAGGATTCTCTGGAACTGTTTTTCACCACATGTGGCATCTTCAATCTGGCTGTTCCAGTCATAAAATATTGAAAGTTGTTCCCAGGCCGAGGCGAGCTCCCGGATGATGTTTTCTTCGTCGTTCATTGGATACTGCTTGAGAGGATGCTTTTAAGCATTGCCACAAGCCCTGTTGGGGAAAATGGTTTTGTAACATATTCTATTGCGCCTAGTCTGAAGGCCCTGTCTTTGTCTTCGTCCTGGCCCCTGCAAGTGAGCACTATAACAGGAAGCTTGCTCAGACAAGGTTCACCCTTCAATTTGGAGAGCAACTCAAAACCAGATATTGTTGGCAGCATGAGATCCAGCAATACCAGATCTGGAGGGTTTTCTCTTATTTTCTCAAGCGCCTCTCCACCATCAAAAATTGCCCTAACGTGGAAACCAGCGCTTTCGAGCACATAGGTAATCAGTTTTGAGATTGCGATTTCATCTTCAACAACAGCAATGCTCTTTTTTGGCTCCATCTGCCTAGATGATAGTTTTTTGCTGTCTGTAAGTCAAATCATTTGATGTATGCAAAACACTTTATTTGTTATTTGAAACAATAGATATGCTCTAGGATAATCTTTGTTTGGTGCTTAATTGACGAGGATCTGTTGATAATGAGTTTACAAAAAATCCCCACAGCCATTCTTTGTTTGCTGAAACAGCTGCGGGGATAATTACTAGCAGCTACTTTCTATTCCAGGGCCTCAATGGGTGTCTGGCAAGCACATAGGAGGCAAGCGGAATGGTTTTTCCAGTTTTCTCGTCAAAAAGTGGTGTTGCTCCCATGTACATCATGTCCCCAGGGTCACCATACTGGTTTAGCCCCTGCTCTTGCGCCCACTGCCTGAAGAGTGTTTCCTCGCCAGGAGCAAACTCTGTGAGCCATGCCGGATCGATATCGTTCCACGGCCTGTCGCGATGGTTCGAGCGGATGTACTCGTACCTTTCTCTTGCCTCGCCATTTGTCTCGTCAAACAGAGGAGAACCGCCAGGATAAACCATGTCCTTTGAATCTCCAACGTAATTGAGCCCCTTGTGTGCAATCCAGGCCTCAATCCTTGGCTTCTCTTCCTCAAGCGTTGGCCCTACTGGTTTGTCTCCAAAAATCCATACTGCCACCAGGATGCCTGCAATCAGCATTATAGCGGCCACCACAATGGCGACCGGAACTGGCCTTCTTGTCATTTGTGCCTCCTTGAAAACCAAACAGTCCAAACATCCCTGTTGTTCAACATGATATTTAATCCCCTTTGCCTTATTTGGCAATTCTGTTATAAGGAAAGTGTGAAGAAAGTTGCTTTAATATTTGGCCCGACTGCGAGCGGGAAGACGGACCTTGCCGTTAAACTGGCAAAAGAGTTTGGAGGAGAGGTTATTTCCTGTGATTCCCAGCAGATATACCGCGAGCTTTTTATTGGCACTGCCAGGCCGACAGAAAAGGAGATGAATGGGATTCCGCACCATCTTCTCGGACATGTCAGCATAAGGGAAAAGTACAATGTAGCCAGGTATCTTGATGATGTAGGCATTGCTATAGATGGAGTTCTCTCAAGTGGAAAATTGCCAATAGTTTGCGGTGGCTCTTATATGTGGCTAATGATGATGATTGACGGCATCTCGAAAACCCCAGAGGGTGACTCTGAACTGCGCATAAAACTTGAAAATGAGGCCAGAGAAAAGGGTCTGGAGGCACTCTACGCCAGACTCCAGGCGGTTGATCCGGTCTCGGCATCGAAGATAAAACCGACTGATTTGAAAAGGATTGTAAGGGCGCTAGAGATTTACGAGCTTTCCGGCAAGACCCAGTCGGAGCTTTTTTCAGAGAGGGAGCCACTGCCTTATGATTTTATCAAGATTGCCATCACAAGGCCAAGGGAAGAGCTTTACGAGAGGATAAACAGGCGCACCGATGAAATGGTCAGCGCCGGCCTGCTTGATGAGATAAAGGCAGCAATTGAGAGTGGCCTTGAAGCTGATGTCCTCAGGGTGATGTCCCACGGATACCCTTTCCTGATCGACTACTTTCATGGCAGGACAACGCTTGAAAAAGCACTCTCGGACATGAAGCTCGTGACCAGGCACTATGCAAAGAGGCAGATGACTTTCATCAGGTCAAGGCAGGATTTCACCGTGTTTGATGCAAGAAATTTTGATGGGATTTGTTCTTTTATCCATACAAAACTTCTTGACAAATGACAGCGACCAGAGACATTTAACAGGGCAAAAAGGAGGACACAAAATGGACCCTACAAGGAATGAACGCCACCAGGCAATAGAAAGGATCGAAGCCGAGAGAAATTCGAAAGTCATATCCTACATTCTCCATCCGGAGGGTGCCTCGATTGCTGATGATGTCGTCCCTCCACTCTACCACCAGCTCATGGCAATGGGCAGGACAGACAGGCTGGATGTAATACTCGCATCCAGAGGTGGTTCGCCAGAGAGCGCCTGGAGAATTTTGACCCTTTTGAGAGAGTTTACAGACCACCTGTCAGTTATTGTTGGCTTCAAGGCTTTCAGCGCGGCGGCATTCATTGCTCTTGGTGCCGATGAAATTGTCATGTCGCCACTCTCCGAGCTAGGCCCGGTGCACATCCAGACCGCAAGCCCGCTTGCACCGATTGGCGCTGACGGGAACCCGGCATGGGTCAGCCCTTATGACATCATGACTTATGTCGAGTATGCAAAAACAAATGGCGCCAACCCGGAGATGATATTTGGCGATATCGACCTCCATCCGCTTGTGCTTGGCTCTGCAATGAGGGCGTACAATCTCGCCAAAATGGTTGCCACGAAGTGCCTTGGCCTTTCCGGCAAAACCATGGTACAGAGCGAGCTGGACAGAATAGTCGATGCATTTATTGGTGGTACGCACTCCAGCAGCATGCCGTTCACGAGGTATGATTGCCTTGAGGAACTGAAACTGCCTGTGATCTATGCTTCGCCACAACTTGAGGCCAGCATCGGCATGCTGGTTTCAGTTTATAACCAGAACGTGTCATACAGCTCGGAACCGGAGACTGACCCGATTTCGAAGAGGGAGTACAGGACAATAACCCCGGCAATCCTGGAGAGCCTTGGTCTGACCCAGGTCTATAAGAGAAGGATCGAAAGGATCGTCACACCTGAAGGCAACGTCACCGAGGTGCCTGGCTGGGGTGGATGGATGAATGAAACCGTCCAGGAGGCGATGTAAAAAAAGTTCATTTCTGATAAATAAAAAAGCCCGGGGAAACCCGGGCTTTTTTATATGGAGAGAGCGTATTGTTATTTATATTTTACAGTAAACTTAGCCACCTTTGTCGTGCCACAATCTGCTTTTATTACTATCTCAAATGTTTTTCCCTTCTCGTTGTTCTGTTTTCCAGGCATTGTTATTGTGACTTTCATCTTCTTCTCATGGCCATTCGGGACTTCCAGCCTGTCCGGGCTGAATTTTATTGCAGTTGAACCTGAAGAAGCAGAGAACTTCATGTTCTTGCCCGTTTTGTTCTTGATGAGCAGATTGAATGATTCTCTCTGTCCGGCCTTCAGTGGCGTATTCGCCGGGTTCTTTTCCCATCTTACCTCAAATTCACAGTTGTTTGCCGGTGGTGTTTTGTAGAAAACCCTGAAGGAAATCTGGACTTTCTGGCCGCATGAAGCAACAAGCACAAACGAGAACTTTGTGGCGGGTTCTTTGCCTACTGGCGGCTGTTTTACTGTTACCTTCAGAACAAACTTTGCGCCTGGCTCCAGCTCAAACTCTCTTGCTGAAAACTTGAGAAATTCACCGGAATATTCAACTTTGATTGTGGTTTTTTGTGTTCCCTTGTTTGTGACCTCAAGCGGGAACTCGGCCTCCTGGCCGGGGTCAAGCTTTACGGATTCCGGGGACTTTTGCCATCTGAGAGTAAATTTGCATGATGGTTGTTCAGTTGCCTTGAAAAACACCCTGAATATGATTTCTTTTTGCCCGCCGCAGTCAGTGGCAATCACAAAGGCCCATTTTGAGAAAATCTCCTGGCCTTTTGCAGTCTGTTTCACTATTACTTTCAGGACAAACTTTTGCCTGGCCTCGACAGAGAATTCATTTACCGAGAAGCGGAGTCCTTCGGTTTTCGAGGTCACCTTGAAGTTTATCTTGGTGGATCCAATATTTGTGACCACGAGGCCATATTCGCCCTCTTGTCCTGGATCGAGTTTGCCCGATGTTGGGTCCTTCTCCCACTTTACTGTGTATCTGCATTCCTGGGTGATCTTGTATCTTGTTATGAACTTGAATTCCAGCTGTTTTCCATATTGCGAAACGAGCTTTATCATCCAGTGGACTTCGTTTGAAGTTCCAGATTTCGGCGGTTGCTTGATTTTGACTGTCAGTTTGAAGGTGCCCTTTGGTGCGACCTCAAATTCAGCATTGCCAAGTTCCAGCCCGGCGTTCTCCGAAGAAGCCTTTATCTTGAGCTGCTCCATGCCGCAATTGTTTGTGACCAGCAAAATAAAAGTCTCTTCCTGGCCAGCCTCCATTCCGATCGTTGCGGGCTCTTTCTCAAACCTTGCCGTAAAGTTGCATTTTTCTTCTTTGCCACCATTGCCGCCACCTTTGTTGCCATCTTTCGCAAACAAAACGGGTGAGAAAGCAAACAACGGGACTGCCATGAGGATGGTCAATAAAACCGCCAGCAGTTTCTTCATTTGAAACCTCCTTGGTCTTTTCTGAAATCTAATACGGTGCATATATTTAAAAAGTTTACACTTTAAGAAAAGCCTCTCTTGAAAACAGAAAACTGGATACTATATTGGAATCCGATAATGGAAAACGATATATGTTTTGAGGAAAACTTCACCAAAGAATTTTTTCTTGGGTTTATCAAATTACATATATTGCATCACTCGGCGAAAGGGCCGGTATATGGGCTATGGTTTATCGAGGAGCTGTCACACCATGGCTACAAGATAAGCCCCGGTACACTCTACCCCATTCTTCACCAGCTTGAAAAAGGTGGCTATCTTGAATCATTCAGGGAAAGGGTCGCCGGAAGGCTGAGGGTCTATTACAGGGCCACGCAAAACGGCAGAAAAGCCCTGGGTGAGGCAAGGGAAAAGATAAGGCATCTTATAAAGGAGGTTCTCTATGACGAGGAATGATCTTGGATTGACTTCTGCAAAAGCAAAGGAGCTTCTTTCAAAATTTGGACCGAACAGGATTTTTAAGCCCTATACGGTGAATTTTATCGGTATCTTCATCGAAGAAGTCACGGAGCCAATGATTCTCCTGCTCATTGTTGTTGGCATCGTATACAGCTTTCTGGGAGAGCTTGGTGATTCCATAACGATTTTTTCAATCATAATCCTCCTCACGCTTGCCGAGGTATTCAACGAATACAGGGCCAAAAAAGCTGTTGCAAGCCTTGGCGAGATTGCCACCCCAAAAAGCAGGGTCATAAGGGATGGCAATGTAACAGAAGTAGACTCACTTGAGGTTGTGCCTGGCGATGTTCTTGCCCTTTCCCAGGGAACAAAGGTCGCTGCCGATGCAAAAATAATCAGGTCGGTGGGGCTCCAGCTGGACGAATCGGCACTCACTGGCGAGTCGTTCCCGCAAGACAGGGACGCTGGTGAAGCCATATTTGCCGGGACCGCCGTTGTTTTTGGCGAGGGCGAAGCAGTGGTTGAAAAAACCGGGGCAAACACAAGGCTTGGCGAGGTAGCGGCAAAAACAAAGGCTGTAAAACCGCCAAAGACCGCTCTCCAGCGTGCGATGAAATCGCTCTCCGGCCAGCTTGTGTGGGTGGCCCTTTTCTTCTCGATAACGATACCACTTGTCGGGTTCCTCAGGGGTGGGGACTGGAAGGCCATGATATTGACGGGCCTGACGCTCTCCTTCGCCACAATACCAGAGGAACTGCCAATCATCATCACAATGGTGCTCGGGATTGGCTCCTACAGGCTGTCTAAAAAGAACTTCCTGATAAAAAAGCTCAAGGCGGCTGAGACACTTGGCAACACCACGGTCATTGTCACCGACAAAACCGGGACAATCACGCAGGCAAAGATGTCTGTTGCCGCCACTTTCCCAAAGGACGCAAAAGAATCTCTTTCCTTTGCGCTCCTTTCAACCACCGATTATTCAGGCAATCCACTGGAAATCTCGATAAAACAGAAAGCGCTCGAACTCGGAGCGTCGCCTGTGTTGCCGGAAATTTTCAGACAGAGATCGGTTGGCGATGGCAAAAAGTCCAAATCTGTGATCAGAAAAAATGACTCGATTTATACCCTCTACAAGAGTGGTGCGCCGGAGGAAGTTCTTGCAAGCTGCGCCAGTGTTCCCAAAGAAGTCTCCGAGGAGCTTGAAAAGCAGGCAGAGAATGGCAGAAGGGTTATTGCTGTCGCCACAAAAAACCTCACCCAGGGCGAGGCAAAAGAAGACTTTGACAAGCTGGAAAAGCAGATGGTGTTTGAATCACTGATTGCCTTTGAAGACCCGCCAAGGGATGGCGTCAGGGAAACGATAATCAAGGCAAAGGGCGCCGGCATCAGGACCATAATGGTCACAGGAGACCACCCGAAGACGGCCGCTTTCATAGCAAACCAGGTTGGAATCGACACTGCAAACGTTGTGACAGGCGACAAGCTCGACCTGATAAGCGATTCAGAACTGAAAGAGACTGTCAGGACCACGTCCGTTTTTGCCAGGACAGTCCCGGAGCACAAATACAGGATTGTAAAGGCGCTCCAGGAAAACAACGAGGTCGTGGCCGTGACCGGCGACGGAATCAACGATGTTCTGGCGCTCAAGGGTGCGGACATCGGCATCGCAATGGGCAAAAGGGGGACCGATGTGGCCAGGGACGCGGCCGAGGTCGTGCTCTCCGATGACAATTACAATACAATCGCAAGCGGGATCTTTGAGGGCAGGGCGTTCTTTGACAACCTGCAAAAGGGCCTCAAATACTACCTTTCGGTCAAAATAGCCCTCGTGCTGACATTCCTCCTGCCGGTCATCCTTGGCGTGCCGATGCCGTTTGCCCCAATCCAGATAATCGCCCTCGAGCTGTTCATGGACCTTGCCGCCTCCGCCGCTTTTGTCGCAGAGCCGAAGGAAAGCTCCATCTACACAAGAAAGCCCAGAAACCCGAAAGAGAACGTCCTTGGGCCAAAGGTGTTTGCGGACATTGCCATCAAGGGTTTTGCCCTGTTTGCAACCGTCTGGATCACATATGGCCTTGCTCTCTGGCTGAGCATTGGCGATGCAGGCATCGCAAAAACGCTGGCCTTTGCGGCGTGGATGTTCGGTCATGTGGCCCTGGCCTTTGCCTCCAGGTCGGACAGAAAACTGCTTGTCCAGATGAACCCGTTTGGCAACGTGGTCATGGACCTGTGGGGGCTTGGTGCCATCGCATTTTTGCTGCTTGGCGCCTATGTGCCGTACCTCAACGAGAGGCTCCAGCTGTTCCCGGTTTCACCATCGCTCCTGCTCTGGCCGCTTGGGATTGCGGTTGTGGTCATGCTCCTTCTTGAGGTGAGGAAGCTGTTTGGGGGGAGAGGAAGGTAGATAAAGATATGGTTTTTATTTTAACTGTTGCTTGAGTTGGCATTATATGCTTTACAAACCGAGGCGAAAATGAAAGTTAGGGGGCAATGCAAAGCCGTCTGCAGATATTATTGAAGTATAAATTTCGCCTATTTGATTAAAACCATTTCTGGATATCCCTCAATCAATCTTCTAAAGATTTTTTGGAAACAATGGTGTTCTATGGTGTTTACAATTGTGACATAATATATTAATAAGTAAGATTTATACATGTTAATGTAAGACTTGTTATCCTTGTTAGGACTATTTATTAATATTATATAATATAAACTATTAATTATAAATTAGAATGAGCCAATATTAAGTCCGTATTTATAATAAAATTACCAAAAATTGTATTGGTTATTGACATTAGAAAAACATATAAATAGTATTCGCTCTATGAAATCACAAAAATATTTGGTGTCACTTATATCACTGGTCATATTTATATTTTTAGGTTGCAATATTGGTATCTCGGATATTCCTAAAAAATCATTAGTTAAATCAAATTTATTAAGCAAATTTATAAATACACAATCTTACACAATAAATTGTCCTGAAGATTTCACATATGTAGATAAATGTGGTGAATATCTTATGGGACCATTTAATATATCGATCTCTTCTGCTATAATGAAAGAATCAAAACAAAATGACCTAGATTCAATTTCCCCTTTGCTTAAAGGTCTTGAAAGAAAATATACAAAAGATGGTTATGATTGTTTATGGGGGAGGATACCCGAAAATATCAATCTTACTGGTTTCTGGATGAAAAATATTAACGACAGAAAAGTTCACTACTTATATATAATACCTTCCAATGGTAGATATTATTCTTTGATGGCCGAGGTTGATAATAATGATGATCTAATTTTAGCAGATGAGATTATGTCCACATTTATTATAAAAGATGAGGATTGGATTGATCCAACTTTGACAGCTGATTCAGAAATGGCCAAAACTCCTTTGACTCCATTAAATTATTTTTTGGCAGTTAATGATGTTTATCTGCAAGATGATTACAAGTCTTTTCTTCTGCCTAAGGGATTTAAAATGATGCCAGGTACTGGCACACTTCACATTGAAAGTGGCAAATATAATATCAATATTACTAGGATCCAATTTAAAAAAGCGACATACCAACAATATCTTGACAAACTTACAAAGTTCTATAAAGGAGAAAAATCATTCTCACGTATGTATGAGATAAGATTTGGAGAAAATACATTTGAAGCATTGGAGATTAATAAAAGTATGGAATTCACCAAAGAGAAGGGATTTTACTATTCCAATGTTCCAAGTTCACAGCTATTCAAAAAAATTGATGAAAAAACATTTATCTCTATTGGAGAAATTAAAAATGAGTTTTTGAAAGACGAAACGTTTAAACGTTTTTTATCAAATATGAAATTTTTAATGTAAAAAAAGGAGATAAAAGGAGAATAGATATGAAAATACTAAAAATGGGAGGCGTTGCTTTTTTGATTCCCATTTCTGCTGCATAAATCTCCTCCACCAAAACAATCGATCATCTGTTTGGATTATACCCTTTGTGTCAATTCAAAACCACCTCACCCCTGCCCTCTCCTGGGAGGAGAGGGATTGAAAAGCGGCCTGAGTCGGTTGAGCCACCAACCTACTCTTCTAAGAGGAGAGGGAAAAACCGCTCATGGTTTTTATCCGGTCATGCTCTGTGAAGGGGTAGATCTTTTGTTCACGCCACTCCTGAAAGGGAAGACGCGGTAAATTGTGTATTTTGCTTAAAAACATTATTTTTGCACATCTTTTTTCTTTTAAATGCAGATTGTAAATTTGCACTTACGGTGGGTGCAAATTATTTTCCTCTCCCTCCGGTGGAGGATGACACCATATTTACTGTGGCCGGAGGTTTTCACATATTTTCCCTCTCCCTTTGGGAGAGGATGCCCGGGAGGGCAAGTGAGGGGGTTTAAGACGTACTTTTTTAGAATTCAAAACCACCTCACCCCTGCCCCTCTCCTTTTAGGAGAGGAGAAAAAACAAACTATACAATCATCTCTCATCTTGAGAGGAGAAAAAACAAAACATTCACCGAGAGATGGAAAAATAAATTTTGGGTTGCAAACCACCACCTGCCGTTGCTTGTTGCTTTCAGAGAACATTTGCCATAATCCAGATCATTCATTTGCATAAATCTCAGACAAAAATCACCGGCAATTATTATCGTCTTTATTTGTGCCAGAATTTCCCATGCTGACCCAATTGTTGCCAAAAAGTAAGATAACAGGGGGGTTGGCAGAACAGGGGATGTTGGCTATAATACATTTGCTTTTAAAAGCATATTAATCACAAAAAAGGAGGATTTTAATTATGTATCCAGTGAAACTTGATGTTGATTATCCAGAAAAACTGTCCAGGGGCATTCTGCTTCTCAGGACATTCTTTGGCGTTTTTTATGTCATGATTCCTCACGGCTTCTGCCTTATGTTCTACGGAATTGCCGCAATGGTTGTCCAGTTCATCGCATGGTGGGCAATCCTTTTCACCGGCAGATATCCAAAGGGTATGTTTGATTTTGTTGTTGGCTACTACAGGTGGTCAATGAGGGTCAACGGCTACATGGGATACATGACCGACGAGTATCCGCCATTCAACGGAAGACCGTAAGAGATTATTCTACCAGATTGAAATGCCCCGCCGTTTTGACGGGGCATTTTTTATTTCTGTCGCTGGCTGGTGGCTGTCAGGCCGGCCACCATTTGATGTCCACCCTTCTTTCCTTGGCGTTCCATTCCACACCGGCGCCAAGGACTTCGGAGACAAACCGCAGAGGCACCATTGTTGTTCCGTTTATGATGGCTGGCGCAACGGGGAGCTCGAATGTCTGGAACGCCGGGAGCATCGAACCGAAATCGGATGTTGCCTCCTTTTTGCCGACCCAGAGCGTCACTTTTTTGGTGTAGCTCCCGTCAGGCTTCAGGCCAAATGTGAGGGTTATCTCCTTTGTCTTCTGGTCATAGCCCACCTTGGCCCCGAACGTCTCGGAAATGAACCTCACTGGCACCACCGTGTAACCCTGTATGATTGTGGGTGGTTCTGCAAGCTGTTTTTTCTGCCCGCCCACCTGTGCCTCTTTTTTGCCTATCCACAGTGAAATCTCCACTGGCATGATGTTTGAGACCTCAATCTGGAGGAGGGCCTCGGCGTTGCCCTGGCCTGTTGTTGCAGAAATTGCGACAGTGTATTGCTGGCCGGCGCTTGCAACCAGCGTGGAGACTGTTAGAGTCGCCTGCTGGCCTGATTTCACTTTTTCCGGGCTGATTGTTGTCCCGAGGGTTTTTGTGCTTGGAGCGGAGAGGATTGCCTCACCCTCAAATCCTGTCACGGTTATTGTTGCCGTGTCTTTTTGCCCTGGGTTGACCATCATGATTGCCGGGTCAATTTTTATCTCGATTTTGGGCGCCACTGCATTTGAAGGCCTGATTATGAATGGTTCAAGCCTGTCCACCGGTATCTTGAACTCGCCGTCCTGCCTGAAGATGGTGACTTTTTTGAACGTGGGTTTACCGCCAGTCTCTTTTCCGCTTTTCTGGTCCGGCACCAGGTATTCGAGCTCGAGCGCTTGCGTGGCCGGAAAATCAAAGTCCACATAGGAGAAAGTCGGCGGTTTTGAGCCGTTTACCCAGGCGATGACAAATGGGTCATTTATGCCAAACCTCATCCCCCAGAGGCTGTTGTATTCCGGTGCAATCCATCTCCCGGTGGTTGTCTTGCCGCCAGGGAGATCGTATGAGAGAACCTGGACTTTTGAGGTTTCAAGCAATAATTTCTGCATTGAATGGTAGGAGAGCCTGGGGTTTCCGTTCAGATCGAGCAGTCCGCATGAGCCAAAAATGTTGCCTGAAACGTCCTTTTCCATGCCCCAGCAGGCAGTCTGGCACCCGTTCCCAATCATGGTCATGATGCGCTTCACCAGCTCGTTTGCCTGGTCCCTTTCGGTCTGTTCCGGATAGTCTTTTGCCACACCAACATAGTTCATGGCAGACAGGCATGTTATCGGTATTCTCTGGAGACCGTTTTCATCCAGCAATTTTCTGGTGTTCCTCGAGATGCGGTTTATGAAATTGTAGTTCTCGGAATCGGCCCTTGAGGAGCCAAAGTTGTTTGAAATGGCCACAATGTCGAAAAATGGATAGCCAGCCTCGGCCTCAAATTTCCGCAGTTCGTTGAAGATTGCTGGCCAGATGCGAGCTTTGTTGTCACTGAATCCACCCACAATCAGTTTTGCGCTTGTGTTCGCCGAGGAAACAGCCCTTCCTGACGCTTTTATCATCTGTGCATAACACTTGGAAGATTCTGAGATATATGAAGTGTCACTAATTCTTGCATCAAGATGGAACTTTGTGCAAAGGGTATCGGGTGCGTCCAGTATGCCGTCCCCGTCGTATCTTTCTACTACCCCTTCAATGAATTTGGAAAATTTGGCAAACTCGATTGGCTTCGAGAAGCATTCAGCCTCGACATTTATTGCGAGTATTACAGATTTGCCAGCTTTCACCAATTTTGTAATCGCCAGATCAATTTTTGAAAAGTCCGGCTTTCCCCCGTCAACCCATTTTATGGCATTTTCTTTTGTCAGATACACTTCACCCACTGGAAGATCAATGTTTGTTGATGTCGAAAGTTTTGCAATGCCAATCTTTTCGGAGAGCATTCTGGGTGGGAGAGGCTCCACTGCGATTGGCCCGCGGGCAAGCATGGCATAAATGCTGTTCAAATCGATTGGGTCGACGATTTTTGTTTCTATGGCGTCCTCAAGCCTGTCGTACTCGTCACCACTTTCACCAACCGGCACAAGCGAGGTCACCCTCATTTTGTCGGTAACTGGAAGTGGTACTTTCCTTGCTGTTCCCTGTTCTTCAAGGAAAACAAAATAAACGGGCTGGAGGCCTGGTCTGTTGAATCTGAAGGCCCTTATGCCGACACCAAGTGTCACCTCCAGCACATCATCAAAAGTGGCTTGTGAAAGATAGAGCGAAAGGAGCTTGTAGGTCCAGAAAACCTTTCTTTTGTGCCATGGGCCATTGCCAAATTTTGTAATGCCGTTATGGATCAGTCCCATCTGGCTGAAATATCCATCTACCTTGTCATCCATCACGCCATCAACACAGCTTATGTAGCATGCGCCCTTTATTCCGTTTGCGAGGGCAAGTATTGTCCTCTCGGCAAACGTTTTTGCTTGTATGGTTTCGCTTGAGTCATCCATTTTCGGCATTTTACCGCAGTAGGTGCCGTATTCGGTCATAAACATTGGTGTGTTCGGATCATATCCTGCATCAAGAAGGCGCTCCCTGAAGCTTTTTGCGCACCTTTCCACCATGAGCGAGTCTGTTGCCTGCCCGTAAACGTGTATGTCGACTGAATCAAATGCAGGCTGGCCACCCAGCTCACGCAAAATATCAGCATACACCTCATTTTTTACATCCGAGGCTTCACCAGCCATCACAACAACACACGAAGGATCGGAGTTCTTTGCCTCGTTGTAACAGCCAAGAAGATGCTTGGCATATTCTGACGGGGTTCCCTTCCAGAAAATGTCCTTCATGTTGATTTCATTCTCAATCTGCCAGATTTTTACAACGGCGCCAAAGGGATTGTCGTCTTTTCCGTCCCCATCATAGTATTCGACAATGTCTCCGACAGTTCTGGCGCTGTTTGGCAAAAAACTCCTGAAGTTCAAGGTAATTATATGCTCGATACCTTTTGAGCTCTCGAGTGCAATTTTTTTTGCGGCATCCTTCCACTCAAAACCGGGCGCCCACATGAAAAAGTCTTGCCTGTAGAAGGTTGGAGCAAGCTCATCAAGGCGCTTGGTGAGCTCGTCCTTGTATTCATCATAATCTTTAACTCCAAGAGAATCAAAGAGCAATTTTGTAAGTTTCGGGGAGAATTTAGGGTATCCGTAGGGATCAAGAAAACCCAGTCTTGTCCTGCCAAGGAGCTCGTTGCCCAAAACTTGCCCTTCGCCATGTATTGGGCCAGCCATTTGGTTTTTTGCGTGTGACACTTCCAATACTGAAAAAACCTGGATCAACAAGAACAGGCAGACCGCAAAAATGATAATTTTCTTCATCCTGACCTCCATGTTCTACATTATAAGCATAGTATTCTTGACTTTACAGCGCTGTCCAAACATAATCCTAAATTAAATGGGCCAGTCAATTTCAGGACAACTCCAGTATTTAAGCCTGCCCGATGTCGTTAGCCTCATAAACCAGAGCTCGATGAACGGGAGCCTTCAGGTAACCACTGAAGACGGCGTAAAGGGCACCCTCATTTTTGTGGGGGGCAAGCTTGTGCATGCCGTTTATGGCAACATCTTTGGCGATGAGGCGGCAAACCACATCATGACGTGGACAAATGGCACTTTCAGCTTCACACCTGGCGACTGGGATGGCGATCCGACAATTACTCTCAGCGTCGAGAAATTCATTCTTGATCACACACTGAGGCAGGACGAGGACATTGCAGAAATTGGACAATCCATTTCCGGTACCCACCAGATAAGGCTTGCCAGGGACACTTCCCAGCCAGATGGCATAGTCCTGGAGCCGGTTGAATGGTCTTTCCTTTCCTGCATCCAGGACGGCGTGTCCATTGCCCAGATTACAAGCGAGCTTGAAATAACCACTGATGAAGCGCGCAGGATAGTGGCGAAGCTCACAAAACTCGGTTTTGTAAAAATAGTGACTGAATAGGTTTTTAAGGCCTCTTCGGATAATAGATTACGGCCGTCTTTTTCTGCTCGACCCACTCGACATCGCAGCCAAGCGCCTCGGCAACAAACCTTACTGGAACATAAGTTGATCCACTTGCGAGTATTACTGCTGGCGGGTCGATATTTACCTGATTGCCATTCACCTTTGCCTGTGGCTTGTTTATCCAGATTTCGACAGTTCCGCCATCAAGAGAGTATGTGACTTTTCTTTCGCTGGCGTTCCAGTTTACTTCGGCCCCCAGCGCTTCACCAAGCGCCCTGAGAGGAACTAGGGTTCTGCCCTTTATGATTACCCCTGCCCTTCCCGCATCGTACTTTTCTTCGTCACCATCGGTTTGTATCAGGAATGATGTTGAAAGGAGCGATATTGATATCTTCTTGCCGGTTATCTGCACTGACACTGGCACATTGGCCGATCCGCCATTTGTCTGGATCTTTACTTCACCCTTGAATGTCTCCCAGGCATCGTCCCTTCCTGGATCAACGGTCACTTTTATCGCCTTTGTTTCTGGGTCAATTTTTTCCGGGGAAACCACAAACATTTTGGAGGTGCTTGTTATGTTACCCTCAAGTTCTTCATCACCGAGGTTTGAGATTGCGATTTCCAGTGTTTTGGCCGATTTTTCGTAATACATCTTGCCGAAGTCAAGCGAAGCCTTGTCAACAGACAGCTTTGCCGGCTTTTTTTCCGGTGGCGGGGGTTCGGCTTCCTTGAACGAAACATTCAGCGCCCTTGAATTGCCAACATCGAGCACGGTCAGGGTTCCATCCTGATTTGATCTTATTCTTGAGGGATATGCCAGTGCATCTGGTTCTTTTTTGTAGTCCTGGACAGTCTCGGTTTGTGCGAGCCACCCTTTTCGGCCGTATGCTGCAATATTTTTTCCATTCTCTGAAAACTCGATGATTTGCCCTATCGCGGGGTCGGTGATGATTATTTCTCCGGATGGCCTTGTGCAGATTGAGGAAGGCATCTCAACCCCCTCGAGTGCAAACTCAAATTTCTTTGTGCCGGTCTCGGAGAATGCTTTTATCTTCTTTTCCTCCGGGAAGAGCAGAAGAATGTTGCCGTCCCTGTCAAAAGTCACGTCAATGGGATTACCTTCCACCTTGAATGTTGATGGCAATCCGCCCGTCATGAATATCACCTGGCCCTGCCTGTCAAGCGCCACTATCTTGTTTCCGGATGATGCAAGCGCCATTATGATGTCGGGTATATCGACATTTTTCTGGAGATCATAGGAACCTTTGAATTCAAACGTTAGATTGTCGTACCTTCGGATTTCCCATCCAGAGGCAACCAGAAGCTCATTTTGGGTCATTGCCATGTCCGAAAGAACACCAAGTGAGTCTCCAGCTGGCCCCTCAGATTTTGGGCCAGAAAGAGCAACTGTTTTTTGCGGGGTGCCATCGGAACCAAAAATATGCAGCTTTCTGTCGAGTCCCTCGAGAATGGCTGTTTTCCCCTGTGGCAATTTCATTGCGGAAACGGGATTTTTTAGTGTGTCTTCAAGGATCTTTCCCAGTCCCTGTGCGACACCATTTGCGTCTAACACTGCTTTTGAAAGGAATGGCATTGCAAGGGCTATTTTGCCGCCATCGTCTACAAAGAATGATGAAATGTAATTGCTTACTAAATCACCAGACTGCTTAAGTTCTATCTTTTCTTCAAAATCCCCGTTTGTTTTGTATTTTTTTATCACCCATGCCGGCTTCCCTGAAAAGCCGACATCAAGAACAAAGATTTCCTGGCCCTTCCCAAAACCTGCAAAGCCAACCTGTATCTGGCTGTCATCGCCACCCATCAACCCAAGCTGGCCAAATTCCCTGATGAATTTCCCCTCTCCTGAAAAAATCATTATTCCTTTTTCATCGGACGAGATTTGCTCTGAAGTCTCCTCGTTCCAGGTGTCAAGCAATGCAATGCTTCCATCTTCAAGAGCCATTACGGCGTATGGATTGAGCGCTTTCCCTTTACCTTTTCCCAGCTCGCCGATTTTTGCGACTTCTTTTCCGTCACTGCCATATTTTGTGATACACCTTTCATGGTCAAGCGTGAAAATGTTGCCTTGCCCGTCTACCGCAATCGAAACAGGAAGTAGTTGTTTTTCAAGCTCGATTCTTTTGGAGGTCTCACCAGTCTGGATGTTTATTTGATAGACGCCATCTTTGCCAATGTAATAAAGACTGCTTTTCCTATCCGAGGTCAATTTGATTTGTGCAAACGAGAACGGTATGGAATCTGACATGTCAGGAGGCAATGCTGGAATCGTTTCCCTGTCTATTGGGTAGTAGTTTTTCATAACGCCATCCGGACCAAAAAAATTGATCCGGGATGTTCTGCCGTCGAGGACTGCCACATCTCCGCCAGAGAGTGGAAGGATCGCAACCGGGACAGCAATCTCCCCTGTGGTTGGCCCGTTGCCAACCGGTTCGATTACGACCTGCTCTACGGCAGTGGATACAAATGGAAAACAGATTACAAGGACCAAAAAAATCGCGGCAAAGCGTTTCATTAATTACCTCCTGCACAAATTCTATTTCTGGCGTGTTACACGTCAATGCCCGGAAAAGTTCACAGTCTCACCAGAAAATAATTGTGAGTATACTATAAATATAAGCAAAAATCATATTAGCCAGCTATACTCTAAAATGTCGGTATTTGACAACCAGAGCATCTGAGATTACAATTCACTATCGTTGGGAACCCACGGGAGGGAGGGGTAATTGGGAGTGCCACAAACCCTTTCTGAAAAAGCATTTGATGTATGTAAGAAATTGCAATTCGATCTTCCTGCTCACCAAAAAAAATGGATAAAGTGTTTTGATGAGCCATGGAGCAGAAGGGTCCAGCTTGCACCACGTTGTCATGGTAAATCTACTATATGGACAGTGATATTTTCACAAACTTTCCTCTTGTTAAATCCTGGGGCAAGAATACTGGTTGTTTCAAAGACCGAGCAGCTTGCATCAAGGCTTTTGAGACAGGTTGAATCAGTCTGCATCAGGCTCTGGCAAGCGGGTTGTGCACCAAAATTGTCCAGCGCAACGGCAACCGAAATGAGACTGGAGGGCTGCGACTCAAAGGAACCAAACGTTTCCTGTTCGGGGGTTCTTGGGTCGCTCACCGGTGGCCACTATGACCTGATCATCTGTGACGATGTGCTTGATGATCGCAACACACAGACTCCACAGGCAAGAGAGGAAGTCGAGGAGTGGTTTTACGGGTCGTTGCTCCAGCTCTGTTTGCCGGAGACAAGACTCCTTGTTGTTGGAACAAGGAAACATCCGGAGGACCTGTATGGGAAACTGGGGAAAAATCCTGCCTGGGAATTTATTTCAGAGAAGGCAATCATCAGATGGCCATCAAATTTCACCGAAGCGCTGGAAAAGGGGATGCCAATATCTGGATTTTTTAGTTTTGGCGACAAGGGCCAATTGCTTGGTGTAAAAAAAGAGGGGAAATGGCAGGTATTGTGGCCGAAGATGTGGGGGGTAGACAGGCTGCTTCTGGACAGGTTGATGACCGGCCAGGCGATGTTTGACAGGGAAAAGCAGAACGATGTGAGCTTCTATCTTGGCAGAACTTTCAGGAGGGAATGGCTCCTGTTCTATGACCTGCTTCCTGAGAGGCCATCGTTGTCGGTTTATACGGCCTGCGACCTGGCCATATCCGAGAGGGAGGGCTCGGATTGGTTTGCGATGGTCACGATTGGCGTTGATTCCGCTGGCACCATATATCTTCTCGATTGCATCAGGGGACATTTCGGTTTCTCAAGACAGGCAGAGGCCGTGAGGGACTCCTGTGAGCTCCACAGGCCGCTTCTTTTGGGGATAGAGGACGTAGCATACCAGAGGGCGCTCATAGAGCACCTTTCAGGCAATCTGGCAGTTCCTGTCAAGCCAATTACCCCGCTTGCGCCGAAGCAGTCGAGAATAAGAGCACTCCAGCCATTATTTGAGTCTGGGAAGGTCCGCGTTGCGCCCTGTCATGAGCTTTTTATCAGGGAATTGCTTGAGTTTCCGGGAGGGGAGCATGACGACATGATAGATGCTTTTGAAATGGCAGTTTCACTTGCAAGGCAGGGAACATCGCCGAGGGTCGACATTCTGGAGGTTTTATGAAGCAGGCAAAGCTTGATTTTCTTTCGTGTGAGACAAGACAGGTCAGGGAAAAACCACTGGGTGTATCTGGGGTAGTGGAACCACCCCCGTACCTGGATTTTGAGAAGCTGCTCGAGCTTTACCAGAGCAATGAGATCTACTACAGGGCAGTGCAGGTAAAAGCTCAATTCACAGTTGGACAGGGCTGGAGGCTTGTGGATGAGGGTGGTGGAGAAGAGTCCAGAAATAAGCTGTTGCAGTTTCTTGAGGAGTGTAATCCGGGCCAGACTTTTGACGAACTGCTGTTCCAGGTGATGGTTGACCTGGAATGCCTTGGGAATGGTTACCTTGAGGCCACAAGAGACCAGTTTGGGAGGGTCGGGAGGCTGTACCATGTTTCTGCCAGGAACATAAAATTGCTTAGGGACGGCGGTTTTGTGCAAACGATAGGCACCCAGAAGAGGAAATTTGCCAGCCTTGGTGGTGGCGAGATTTTTGAGGACGATGCCGGCAGATCTTCAGAGATCGTGCATTTCAGGAAATACAATCCTTCCTCGCAATTCTATGGTCTTCCCGATTCGGTGGCCGCGATAGGCTCCACGATGGGCGATATTCTGGCCAGAGATTACAACATCCAGTTCTTTGAGAACAATGCCACACCAAGGTTTTGCCTTGTCATATCCGGCGGCTCGCTTTCCCCAAAGGACAAGGAGGAGCTCCAGAATTACATGTCAAATCTCAAGGGCAATCCGCACAAGACGATGGTCTTGCAGTTCCCCCAGGGTGTCACTGGAGAGATAAAACCGATCCAGACAACACCGCAGGAGGCCTCTTTTGCCGACTACAGGAAGATGAACCGCGATCTGATGGTTGTTGCGCATGGTGTTCCGCCGCACCTGCTTGGCATAATCGAGAGCGGCAATCTTGGCGGGGGCACTGGCCAGTCGCAGTTGCAAAACTTCAAAAATCTTGTCATTGCACCCAGGCAGAGGTTTCTGGAAGAAAGAATCAACAGGGCAATCATCAGGGAAGGATTGAGGATTTCTGGGTGGAGGTTCCGCTTCAATGAAATGGACGCCGAAGACGAACTTTGCAGGGCGCAGACAGATAAAATACTCATCGATTCAGGGATGATTTCAGCCGATGAGGCCAGGGCGAGAATGGGCCTTCCAGCCAGGGAAGTTGAAGGGGCTGGCAAAAACCAGTAACATGTGCTCATGTCACTGAGATTCTCAAAAACTGACAGAAAATTCTACTTCGACTCAAAGCTGGACGCCATCTGGGCAGTGCCGGTGGGTCTCCTGCTTTGTGCCGGGTGGTTTTATGGCCTTGGCTATGTTGTTTCATGGCTCTGGAACATAACCATATACAGGTTTTTTGTACCGGCACCACCACTGGACGTCTACACGGCGTGGGGAGCAATGATTGTGGTGTGGCTTATATTCAATGCGCCTTTTGCACCACTCAGGCTGGTCAGGTTCTTCAAAAAGAAGTCAGACTAACACCACTTGGCATAGACAAAAAATACTGGGCCCTCTTTTGCTGGAGGGCCTTTTCATTTGGAGGGGACAATGGCAGGCAAAAACGGGGATGCTTTGGGGACCGTATGGGGCTGGGCCTCCACAGAAGCGCTGGATTCACAGGGGGACATTATAAGCACGGGGGCGGTAAAGGAAGCCCTTGGCGCCTATTCAAGATGGAGAAATGTCAGGGAAATGCATGAGCCAAGGGCAATTGGTGTCGCATCGCACCTCTCGCTCATGCCAAAAGGCCTCCTGGTTGGTGCCGACATCTACGACAAAAAGTGCTGGGACAAGATAAAAAGGGGCATCTACAAGGGGTTTTCTGTTGGGGGTGTGGTCACATCGAAAAGGCCAAAGAATTTTGAGGGGAAAACTGTTGATGTCATTACCGGGATGACAATTGCCGAGATTTCTGTTGTTGACCAGCCGGCAAACCCGGAAGCCGGGTTCATTCTTGTTTGTGAAAGAAAGGAGTAAGTGATGCTGGGAAGGTTTTTTAAAAAAGGGGAAGAAAAAAGGGACGATTTTGAATGCATGCCGGAGCAGCTCCTTGAAAGCCTGTCTGCAAGGATAAAGGAGATGGAGGAGAGGATGGATTCGATGTCCGAAACCTTGTCATCGCTCGAGGAGAAATTTGATGACGCCATTCTCAGGCTTGGGGCGATGGAGAAAGGTCTTCTCAAAACAAAGACAATTATGGCCGACGACAAGGCCGAACCAAAAATGTGGGCGTCCGTTGTGGCGCTCCTTTCATGACTGGAGGGAACATGATAGGGAATGAAAAATTGCTTTCAAAAGCCGCGATAACTTCCGGGTCCTTTGCCCAGAGGGTTGGCCTTGCAACAGAGGACGCAAACCGTTTTATTGACTACATTGTTGACGCCTCGTTCCTCAAGAACAACGCCAGGGTCGAGAGGATGAGGGGGAGCACAAAAAAGCTCGTGAGGCTGGGGATTGGTGAGGAAGTTCTCAGACCTGGAAATTACGGTTCTTCAGGGGATGGTTTCTCCGACGTCTCCACATCGGCTGTAACGCTTACCTCGAAAGCGATGAAGGCCGTTGTGCCGATTGCGGATGATGCGCTCATGGACAACATTGAAGGCGAATCGTTTGCTGACCACCTTATGAGGGTAGTGGCAAATCAGATAGGCAACCAGCTTGAATATGCTTATCTCATGGGGCAAGACATCGGCGCATTGGCAAAAAACCACATCTGGGAGATGGTTGAAGGGTGGTACCCGAGGGCCGTTTCCGAGGGTCATGTCATTGATGCCAAATCAGTTTTTGCTGACAGGGACATTAATGCAGAAAAACTCTCGAGGACACTGAAAACTTTGTCGAGCAAATACAGAGGGAAGAGGGAAAATCTCAGGTTCATAATGAGTGACGACCTGTACCAAGATTATGTTGATGCGCTTGGAAGCAGGACAACCCCTCTTGGAGACGATGCTATAACCGGAGACTCGCTCATGAGTTTTGGCAAGGTGCCGATCTCGTCATGTGCTCTTGTTCCCACAAACCTCCCGGTCCCTGTTTCTGGTGGAGGGAACACCACCCTGTCGTCGGCCTCTGTTGCCGGAGACACAATAATAGAAGTCACATCCGCAACAAACATCCAGCAGGGTGACATGCTGGCCATTGGCGAAGGGGCGACCTGCGAAATCAGGAAAGTTGCCTCCATTGTGGCAACCGATGTCACAATGGATAGTGCTCTGATGTTCCCGCACCAGTCAGGCGAGAAGGTCGTCGAGTGCACACTGGACGGGACTTTTGTCATGCTTTGCGACACAAGCAATCTTGTGCTGGGCATCCAGCAGGATGTGACCATCGAGACAGAGCGCAGGGCAACAGAAGGTGTGACTTATTTTGTCGTAACGATAAGGTGCGATTGCGCTCTTGAGAATCCTGATGCTGTAGTGGTTTTGAGTAACTTGAAGGTGAAATAGATGTACGCTGGCATTCAGGATGTAAGGAAGGCACTCAGGGGAATTGGCGAAGAAGTCATTCCAGACACCTCCGAGAACAGGTTTTCCATCGAGCAGGCGATCTTGAAGGCCAGCAGGATGGTTGACCTTGTCATCTCATGCAACTTTCAGGTGCCGGACCTGGTGCCTCTGCCAATCAGGGAGATAACAGTTGATCTGGCCTGCTCGTTTTGCCTTGAGTACGTTTTTCAGGAACAGGGAGACTCATGGTGCCAGCAAGCACAGAACCTTTACAAGAGGTCGCTGGACATGCTCCGCGAGATAAGGGACGGCAGGGTCTCGGCAGATCTCCTGCCACGGTCCGGCGTTCCGTCGGGGCTCTGGGTGTCCTCGTGATCCAGATAAAGCACGATCTGGGGAAAGCGGTTTTTGCAGACAAAGTAAGCGATATTGCAAAAAGCATCAGGAAAAAGCTTGAATCTTTGGCCAGCCATGGGGATGGCAAAAAGACACCGGGAGGGCAAAAATGACGCCATACAGAGAGATTCTGTTGCAGGCAAAAGACGCCCTGGAGACAAAGTTTCCGGGTGTTGAGGTAGTTCTGGGGCCAAGACAGCTGGCAAGACAGTTTCCATGCCTTGCCCTGTCGATTGCGCCTTCGGAGGGAAGGGCAACAACAATAGGCGGTGGCAGGGAATCCATCATTGGCCTCACAATCAGCGTGCTCTCAAGGGATTATCAGGGCAGGGAACAGGGATACCTTGCGCTTGCCGATATCATATCGAGGATCGAGGAAGAGGCAACCGAGCCAACATTCCTGCCATCATATCTTGTCAGGCATGTCGAAACAAATTTTTCACTGGAGCCATTTTACCATGAAAACCAGTTTGTCCTTCAGGGCGCTGTTGGCCTCCAGGTAGAGGTTGAAAATTAGGGAGGGAAAATGCCAAAAGGCGAATCCAGCTATTTCGGTTTTGGGAGGGAGACGCAGTTTGCAGAGCCTGTGGCACCGGACAATTTCTGGAAGGTGCTATCCTGCAATGTCAGCTGGGGCAGGGACATGTCAAAAAGGTTCCTGATAGGTAATTCTGCCCAGCAATCGGAGATGGTCCAGAAGGGCTGGACACAAAAAGGCGACATAACGCTTGACGCAAACCCTGTTGCCACCGGCCAAATCCTCTACTGGCTCTTTGGTCGGGACAGCGTGGCGGCTGTACCGGAGGCAAAATCTGGAGGGGCATCAACAACGCTGTCCTCGCAGGCACCGGCTGGTGCTGCAACGATAGAGGTTGCTTCATCAGATGGCCTGGCAGTAAACGACTGGGTGGCCGTAGGCGCCGGTCAGGTTTGCGAGTTTGCAAAGATTGTTTCTGTGAACGGGGCAATGCTTGGCATCGAGGCAAAAGGGATCTCTGGCGGGCTGGTTTTTGCCCATGACCTCGGGTCACCGGTCGTGGAGAACGTTCCGGACATTGCCTACAAGCACACTTTCAGCCAGTCAGGAACTGTTCCAAGCCAGACATGGGAGCTTGACCTTGGTGCCCCTGACGGTCATTCTGCCGCCAGGTTCTCTGGCATGATGACAGAAAGTTGCTCAATCTCGATGTTGCCTGCGGAACCAGTCTCTGTTTCCGCTTCATTTGTTGGCTCAAAAATGTCTGCACACAACACGAGGGCGACACCGGTTTATCAGGAATGCGAATCTTTCAAGCCTGCCGGCTCATCAATCACGATTGAGGGCACACCCAAAACATCTCTGGTAAAAAGCTTGAAACTTTCAGTTTCAAACGGGCTGGAGGCATCGGAGAGGACGCTTTCCAGCGGAGCATTTATCTCAAAAGGCAGCGCAGGGACAATATCGGCAGAACTGGATGCCGAAGCGCTCTTTGAGGACGATGCCGAACTGCAGAGGTTTCTGGGCGGAGACGGGGCGGATTATGTGGCAAAGAGTGAAACAAAGCCTTTTGCCTGTGTGGTTGAGATGCAAGGCGCGCTGGTTGGCCCGTCATCTGCAATTTCAGGCTCGTTGAAGGTAACATTGCCAAAGTGCTATATGACTGCATGCTCCGTGCCTGTCCAGGTCGGCAGAAAAACTGCCCAGAGCTGGAAAACCAGCGCTACATTCAGCCAGAGCGACGGTTTTGCCGTGAAAGCGGAGCTTGTTTGCGGAAAGTACAGCTTTCTGTGAGCTACCTCAGGGAAGAGTCGTTTGGTTTTGCTGATTTTGATGCAAGGGCAGGAAAGGACGACAGGGCTAAGATTCATGGGGTCTCTGTCGGTGAATTTCTGGAGGTCCAGAGATTGCTTGCTGCGACCGAAGGGAGCAGATCGGAAAATGCTTTCAGGGCAAACCTCAAGCTCGTTGCCTTTTCGTGCCACGAACTGCAAATAGATGGCAAGACATTGAAGCCTGTCGAGGATGATATAGAAGCACTCGATGCACTCTATTACCAGGTTCTGCTTTCAAGGGTACTGTCGTTCCACGATTTTTCGGAGCAGGCAAAAAACTGACCGAGGAGGCGCTCTTTGGGATTGACACTGGGGTGCCTCCCCACATAAGACAGGTTTTGCCTTTATTGTCGAGAACGCTTGGTCTTGGCTTGTGGCCATCATCCGGGGGGATGCTTGAACAGGACTGGATTTTTGTGGAGCTGGCCTGCCTGATTGGGGAAATCAGGAACAAGGGAGCCAGGCTTTCTGAAAGAAGCACGAGAGTGGAGGAGCAAGGGGGACATGCAGGAAAAGGCAACCATAACAATTGAGGCAAAAGACCTCGCCACCAGCGAGATCGAAAAGGCAAAAAAATCCCTGGACCTGCTTGCCTCCTCGGCCGAGGAGGCAAGCGAAAAAGCCCGGGAGGCGCAAAAAGCCTGGGAGGAAGCAGGGGAATCACTGGACAAGCTTTCCGAGACATTCGGGGAGCTTGATGAAAACCTGAAAAGACAGGGCGACAGGCTCCTTGGGACAGCGCAGGAGATCGGGTCAAATTTTGGAAGAAACCTTTGTAATTCTGTGGCCCTGTCCACTTCGCCCATTCCAGCAATGATGGCGGGGCTTGGGGTAAACTCTGCAAAGATGTTTGCGCAGGGGCTCCTTTCCGGGTTATCAGAGGTCGAGAGTGCCGCAAGCTCCATAGCTTCGGTAATCTCCGATTTTCTCGAACTGCATTCCCCCGCCAGGCTGGGGCCGCTTTCAAAAGAGGACCCGTCCAACTGGACAAGGCGTCTTGCAAAGATGCTGGAACAGGGCCTTTTGAGCGGGGAAGACTTCCTTCGCGGGTCATCAGAGAGGGTTGCGCAAGCACTTTGTGACGGGTTTTCTTCTCTTCCGTCAAAGTTTGGCAGTATTGCAGAGGGAATCACCAGCTCATTTTCCGTTTTGAGGTACGCACCGCAGGGCGAAAAATTTGGCAGCCTCTTTCCGGAAGGACTGAACACATCCATCGACGATATTAAAGAAAACCTTTCCAGGGCGATGTCGTCATACAGAAACGCCAGTGAATTTGATGCCATGTTCTCGGTGCTGACAACATCTCTGGGCGGAGGAGGCAAGCAGAGCGCTTTCCCTGCCTGGGCGACCAGATACCTTTCAAGATCAGGACAGGTCACCGATGCCGAGATTTCCGAGCTTGGTTCAAAATGGCGCGATTATGGCTGGTTTGGTGAGGGAACGGTCCTTCCAGAAACAAGGGAAGAATGGGAGAGGGTGAGGCAAAAAGAGGGCCTTCAAGGACCTCCGCTTGATCCGTTTGGCGCCGGTGAGCTTGGGGCAAAAAACATGCTTGACTGGCTCTGGGAGGGCAAAAGTGGCCAAAGAAACTGGGACCTTTCACTCAAAAAGCCGTGGTTTGCAATGCTCAACTACATCAAGTATCTGTCAGGCTTCAAGGAGAGCGATTCATACCAGGTCCCTGATGATCTGAAAAGTACCAGCCTTGGCAAACTGCTCGAGGGTTCTTCTGCCGATGTTTCCGGCCTTCCATCAAACATAGTTGAAAACGGTCTTTTCAAAGCCCTGGCGCCAAAGATGACGCTTGCCGATCTGGAGAAACTTTACTGGGGCTCACCAATCGGGCTTGGGTTGACGAAGGGCCCGGTGGAACAAGCTGACAAGCTCCTCCCGATAAGAGAGTTCCTTGAGAAATACAAAGGAAAAATCAATACTTCGGCACTAGACAGGGCACAAAAAGAGCTTGGGATAGGGTTTGACTACAACCTTGGGTTTTTGAAGGAAATCTTTTTTGACCAGAACAGCTCGCCAAACACCGCCATTGATCCGGTCTCTGAAGGGTCATCGAGACTGAAATCTGCCTATGAGATAAGTCAGAGGCTGTATGGCATGCTCTCCAATGCCGAAGGAAGCGCATGGCAGTATGATGTTTCTGGGAAGAACACCTACTTGAAAGAGCTGTTTGGTTCACTTGGTATAAAAAAAGATGGAAAAACCTGGTCACAGATGGCACCAAGGGAAGGTGAGGGGCTCTGGGGTGGGGCCAGTCTTGAACAGGTGAATCTCGTCAATTCCCTTGTCAGTTCAGGGTCATCATTCGAGGATGCCGTTTCAGAGGCCGCAAATGAATTGCTCAGGCAGGCTGTGTCAGCCAGGCAGGAGGAGCTTGGCAAGGGTAAGGCCAACCCTTCGCTTTATGGCGGATGGGCAGGTACCGACTACTGGAAACTGGTTGATCCGGCATGGATTGCGACACATGGCCCCGAGGCTTCGACACTTACAACAAAATACCTTGATGATGTCGTATTGCCAAAGCTCTTTTATCAGACGGGGAATATTGACCTGACAAGTACTCTGGGCGAGGGGAAACCATGGCAATCAGACAGTGTTTATGGGGTGGGCATGCAAACTGGCGCCGGGAAGATTGAAATCAACCAGACATTCAATCTCGATCTCGGTGGCTACGAAGGAGACATATCCTCGCTTGCCAGGGAGATTGCCCAGCAAACGGTGATTGAGGCCCAGAAAGCCCTTCTGGAACTCGTGAATTTCAGGGGGTAGGCGATGTTCTGCGGCATATCAAGGGTTGAAACAGGCAATCAGGACATAACAGACCTTGTTGCCTCGATAAAAATAACCGAGGCTTGCGGTGAACCATCATCCTGCACGATCGAAACTGTCCTGCTTCAGACGGATCAGGTCCCGCAATATCAGCCTTTTTGCCAGATAGATGTTTTTGGTGAGAGCGGAGAGGTGGTTTTTGGCGGGAGGTGCGACGGGGTGCCCAAAAAAGAGGAGACACCTCTTGGCACGAGGCTGGTTTTTGAGGCAAGGGACTGGTCTGCCGAGTGCAAACACCGGATGGTAAACGAGCACTATATGGAGTGGAGGGCATCTGACATCTACAAGTCTCTTGTGGCCAAATACCTTCCCGGACATACGACTGATCTGGTCAGGGACTGTGATGATATTGTTTCGGTGAAATTTGGCGGGCAGAGTGTGGAACAGTGTCTCAAAACACTTTGCGATTTTACAGGGTGGGTATTTCGCGTTTCACCACAGAAAGTCCACTATTTTGGCCCGGCATTTCTGGAGCACCTCCAGGTCACAATAAGAGACCTGCACTGCGACATGTCAAAAGGACAGACAACGCCTTTTGAGCCTGATTATTCGACACTTGCAAACAGGGTCTGGGTCGAGGGCGGGGAAGGGGATGCGGAGAATTTCACAAAACAGTACATCCTTTCATCAGAGTTGCAGGAGACACCTGATCCAAACATCTGCACGCTTTATCCGTTTGCTTTTCCGGTGTGGTACAAGTGCTCCAGTCTTTCAGTCTATGCCGTTTTTGATTCGGGCGATGGCTTGCTTGAGAAGGGCAGCCTTGTCCTGCTTGATTGCGATACAGACGGTCTTTCTGTGAAGAATTCTGTTGTAAAGACCAACGAGCCACTGGACATAAAACCGGCCCTGTCATCTCTTGTTTTGCATGATGAGGCCGACACCAATCTTCCCGGGACATTCTCCTCGGACCACAAGATTACAGTCAGTTTTGATGCTCTGTATTGTCCAGATGCGACAACAGAGGCCCAGGGCGGGTGGATATATCTGAGCAGGAGTGTCAAGGAGGCCAAGGGACTCCTTGGCTTCATGGTCAAATACAAAAGAAAGCTCAAGATAAGCTATGTTTCCGAAGCAGATGAGGAGTCTGTCGGAAAGTATGGCGTCCAGATAGACCTGCCAAAGATCACCAAGCCTGCAATAAAAGACTGGGCGATACTTTACAAATATGCCGACTACCTTCTTTCATCCCACAAGGACCCGCCAAGGAAGGGCAAGGCCACCGTTTACCGGTACAAGGGCGGGCAAATAGTCTATCCGGTGCCTGTAAGGGCAGGTGTTATTGCCGATTTTGAGTTTGAGAGGTTTGGGGCATGTGAAGGGGCCAGGATTTCGAGGGTCACACATGAGATCACGCCGATGCAATGGAGGATGGTTTGTGAATCCAGCCTCGACCCCAATCTCTATGCCAGCCTGCTTGCCGATGTCATCAAGAGGCTTGCCCAGCTTGAGCAGGAAGCATCTGAAGGGGACATCATCAATGCGGCATCGGGGCTTTCTTCCGGGGTTGGGGTGGTAGATTTTGTGCCATCAATAAAGAGTTTTCTGCCCCAAAACGACTACGGATTTGGCGAGTCGCTTTTTGGGGCATGCGAATGGGAGGGACAATGAAAGAATGGCTGGACAATATCAAGCAGGCCATTGGGGAGTTCTCCGGCGAGGCAAGTGCATATTTTGCGTTGAAGGGGAGGCTTCGCGGGAGAGTAACAATTGGCGACCAGACAAGGGAAAATACTGTGACTGATACTGGAATAAAGGCCATTGCGAGGGCACTTTGCTCTCCGGTCAGGCAATCGGGCAGGACGCTCTCGCCTGTTTTCAGGATCGAATGGTTTGCGGCCTCGACTTCCGCAACAACGCCAACGCCAAAGGACACAACGCTTGGCGGCAGTGTTTCGTTGAGGAGCGTGGAGCAGGTTGACGCATTGGGAAAAAAGCTCGTGGTTACGAATTTTGTTGGCCAGCCAGAGTTCAATTTCACGTGGCGCAAGGCCGGACTGCTCCTTGGCGACGGCACTGTGTTTGCGCTCTGCGGCGTTTATGAGCCAAAGACTGACCAGGTGAGCAAGACTGTTGTCTGGGAAATAGAGTTTTTATGAGGGAGGGAAAATGTTGCCTTCAAGACCAAAAATACAGCCGGTAAAGGGTGGGGCAAACAGGGATCCGGTGAGTGCAGGATGGGGGAATGGCATTCTTTCAGAGCTCCACCTGCCACAGGAGAGGGTTTATTTTGATTACCAGGAGATTGGGCCCATTGAGGTGGATGGCAGAAAAGTGACTTTTGAGAGCGTTTTTGCGAAATCATATTCCGATTTTGGCTCAAACTCGTTTCATGCGTCAGGGTCGGTCATGGAACAGGGGCAGGCCTCAGAGCTGCTACTCTCGTGTGACTCCTTCTATTCCTATCTGGTAAACGAGGAACAGCTTTCAACAGAGGACTGGACGATTTTCAGGTCAGTGCATGGCGACTGGCTCCGGGAGCCAGTGCCTGTTGTGACAGTCAATGGCGCCATCATCAGTGAAGCGGGGTACTCGGTTGATTTTGGCAATGGCTCGATTGTTTTTCCGCAAAAGATCAGGGGAAATGCGCATCTGGTTTCACAGGCACAGGCCGGTGCGATGTCAATTGTTGTCGATGATGTTGCCGGGTTCTCCCCTGGGGACATGGCTGTCCTCAAGGGCGAGACGGTCCCACAGGATGAAGTGGTCATTGTCCAGTCAGTTGTTTTGCCAAACACAATTGCGCTTTCTGAAGCCTTGTCGTTTTCCCATGCCACAGGCAAACAGGTTGAGGAAATGGCGCCGGTTGTCAGGGCGACATACCGCTACATCGAGCAGCACCTCTCACTCTATGAGTTCAATCCACCAAATCCGGCTGGGCCGCAGGCCATGATGCCTGCAATGTCTCATGAATTCTGCGAAACAGGCGACACCGGTTTTGGAATCCTGCGTCTCAAAAATCCGATCTTTAACTCCTGGACTGGAAGCATGCCGGACGGATGGGCAACTGGTGGTCTTGGTGCATTGCAGACAGCAAAGGGACAGGGAATCCTGGGTGATTTTTCCTTGAGGCTGACAGCAACCCCAAACACTGGCTGGAGCTATTGCCACCAGACACATACAGGCACGCATTCTGGAAACATCACATTTTCTTGCTGGGTGCGCACCGACCAGACGGCAAAAATCGAAATAGTGCCATCTGGAGAACCCGCAATTTCAACGTGCCTTGACTGCAGGGCAGGACAGATTGCTGAGGCATTCAAAGACAAATGGGTCAGGCTTTCGGTTTCTGTCCAGGGGCAAGGCCCCTTTGAAGTCAGGCTGTATGCCCAGCTGTCAGAGAATGATGGTGGAACGGCAAGCTTCGATGGTTGTTGCCTGCTTGTCAAATAGGGAGGGAAAATGAACCTGTTTTATATCACAGTATTTCTGTCAGCCATTTTCTGTCTGTCAGGGATTTTCATCATGCCAGGGGGCGTCTGATGGCGCTGCCGCCTGCTATATGCCAGATAATTTCCGAGGCGCAGAGATTGTACAACAATGCCTTTTCCCAGATGGACGAGACGGATGATGGCAGCCTTGCACTCGACCTCGAAAAGAAGTTTGACGATTTTACACTCTCACTTGACGCTCTCCTTGCCGATCTCTCCCAGACACTCCAGACTACATCAAGAGAAATCAGCGATCTGGTAAATCCAAACCAGTTGCCGATGTACCTGCACCTTGATGCGCATCTTCCGGCAAAATCGGCTGGCTATCCGGAACAGGCGTTGCCTGATTCTGGCCCTATTGCCAGTTTCTACAAGGGAAAAGGCAAAATCCATTGTCTGGGGCTTGCCGGGTCGTATGTCCCTCAATCAGTGAAGCTCATCATGAGGCAGTACGATGAGGAGATGAACCAGACGAGAGAAAAAACCATCTGTCAGGTGCCAATCTGTCACAATGATTCACCACCGCCTGCCTCTTTGCACGTTATTCCTTCTCCATTCTGGGCCTCATATTGCTGGATGAACACCCCGGAATTCCCGCACATGGTCTCGCACGCCTCGTGCGCACTGCCATATTTTGAACTGTTTGGCTACGCCAGCCCGACCACATACACTCATTTTCTGGTCGAGGCAACACCGGCAAACGTCTTCTGGTCGGCAGGGATCGCATTCGAGTCCCAGTACCAGCACGACAGCGTATACTTTGGGGAGGGCCTGTGAGGGGATACGAAATAGTGGCATGGGCGCAGTGCAGAAGGGCAAATGGTGCCATCAGCAACCTGGTTGGCTACACAAAAGATAAGGTTGGTGAAACACTCCTCGAAGCCGGCGCAAAGGCAGTCTTGTGGTCATACAGCCTGAAGGAGCTTTTTGGTTCTGCAAAATCTGACATCACTTCGTCGATGCTGCTGCTCTCGGGCTCTGGCGACCAGAACGGCGAATACATACCACTGCCAAACCTTGAGGGCTACCTCACCCAGAGCATGCAGTGGCAAAAAATTATCACGCTGACAGGTTTTGCAAATGTCTATGGCATCAGCATCTCGGCGGCACCTGACTGGATCATTCCGCCGTCTCAGCCATATTCCAGCGAGGTTCTGCAAGGATCGGTGGCGATTCTCACGGCAACCCAAAACCCTGGCACCGGGCTTGTGAACCTGACAGACATCAAAAAACCGAGGTTTGATTTTCCAAAAGTTGTCAGCCAGGGCTGGAGCGACAAGCCGGTCCCGCCGATGGCGGTGCCCTGGGACATCAACCCGGACACGTATTGCACGCCACCCCAGCTTGAGGCCGCAAACTACAACATCAACATCCCGATAGCCAAGCACAGGGTACCCTCCTCAGGGCTGGCAGTCTGGGCGTACTGGGCAACAGCATCCAATCCAAGGCTGAGGGTGACGCT
>Ga0209606_1000219_pt1 | contig 92533 bp, 75 predicted proteins | sample AD_UKC057_MetaG_FD_184412 | JGI IMG/M metagenome (GOLD analysis project Ga0209606, IMG submission 184412) | Active sludge microbial communities of municipal wastewater-treating anaerobic digesters from USA - AD_UKC057_MetaG (SPAdes) (version 2) | ecosystem: Engineered > Bioreactor > Anaerobic >...
CCTGGAATGGCATTTGGGGCATCGTTTTTTATTCACTTTTATCCTCCAAAATAAAAATGTGCATTTAACTATATGCCATTCATATGGATACCCCACTTTTTAGCAACTACATTTCTTTCAATACACCCAATTCCAAAATTACCTCTGATGTAATCGTCAATCATGCAGGAGTGCGGAAGGAAATTTAGGTTTGAACTAATTGCGCTTGCAAAAATAATAAACGCTATTCTTCCGCAATAAAGGCGATATTCATTTTCTTGCCGTTGCGCAAGATTTCAAAGTTGACTTTATCGCCCGCTAAAATGTCGCAAATCGCCAATTTGATGTCATCGCCGGAAAGAATTTTCACATCGTTCACTCCGGTGATGACATCACTGTTGCGTAAACCTGCTTTGTAAGCGGGACTTTTTTCACTCAATTGGACTACCATCACTCCGGAACCGCTTTTCACATTAAAGTAGGAAGCCAGTTCCGGATTGATTTCCTGCACTTTGAAACCGTAATTTACCGGACGCAGTTTATGATATTTGATCAATTCCCCGGCGATTTTTTTCACGCGATCAATGGGTAGGGCAAAACCGATGCCGATACTGCCTCCGCTTTCGGAAACGATGAAAGTGTTGATGCCGATGACTTCGCCGTTGATGTTGACCAAAGGTCCGCCCGAATTGCCTTGATTGATGGCAGCGTCAGTTTGGATCATATCTTTGTAGATTTTGCCGTCTTTCCTTTGCCCGAAATTCCTCTTTACCGCTGAAATTACACCAACCGCTACACTCGGGTTGGTGTCATTCATCAAAAATCCGTAAGGATTGCCCACAGCGATTGCCCATTCACCGATAATTAAATCGCTGCTGGTGCCTAATCTTGCGCAAGGCAAATCCGAACCGTTGATTTTGATGACTGCCACATCGCTGACTTCATCCAAACCGGTAATTTTGGCGTCAAATTCTCTGGCGTCCGGCAACACTACTTTAATTTGTGTGGCTCCGCTAACTACATGAGCGTTCGTGAGAATGTAGCCTTCCTTGTCAAAAATGATGCCACTGCCGATGCCCTGCACTTCTCGCCTAAAAGGAACATTGAAAAAGTCTCCGAAGGGCCATCCGAACGGATTTATTCCCGCACGAACCACTTCAGTCTTGATGACATTAACGGATACGACTGCCGGTTCAACCGCTTTTACCGCATCAGTTATCGCATTCTGACGATTGATGTTCAGCTGCTGAGTTGCGTTCTGCCGCTCCTGTTGTGAAAAAAATCCTTCTTCTTTGGCGGAACCGTGAATGGTGTTTATCAGCACCAAACTCACGCCCGCATTCAGTAAAAGAATTACTATGGTGAATACGATTAAATTAGTTCGCTTCATGCATTTCCTCCCTATTTGCTAAATTAAGAGGGCATTTCTTCTGCGGAATGTGCTTTTCCCGCTTGCTCTGTTGAATTTGTAAGCAGGTGAATAATTTGCCCGATTTCATCAACCTTGACTTGAGTGTCGTAACAGGGACCGTTCGGACGCTCATTCAACACTGCGTAAACAGGATATTGCCAACTGTCTCTCACGCCGCTTGTTAAATCACGATGGCATGCTACCGCAATGATATAATCGGGATTGGTGTCGCGGACAATCTTTCGCGCTAAAGTTCCGCCGTTGGCAATGCCGATGTGAATGTTTTCCCGCTTGCCCAATTGCTTCAATTCTTTCAAACTGCAGTTTCCGCATTCCGCGCAGTCATCAATCGTGCGGGTGACGCGAATCTTGCAATCGTGAAACTGAAGGCAATGCGGCAGCAGGATTAAAATTTTCCGCTTACCCTTCACCTGCTTTTGGACATAGGGTATGAACAGTCGATTCTGAAAGAGCAAAAGCGAAGTCTGCATCCGCTCAATCGGCATCCTGACAAGTTTATCAGCCACCCACGCCAAAGGATAATAAATAAAAAAGAGCAGCCATTTGGATGAGCGGTATAATTTTCCGAAAGACACGCCCGCCAATTCAAGACATAAAATCAGCAGCCATATCATGCAAAGCAATATCACGACGGTCAAAAAAACATAGTATGCTGTATGGTCAAATACGGAAAAAAAGACTTTGGTCTGCAGATGCATTCCGATAATTAAACAGACTAAAAGCAGGACAAATAAAACTGCGCTGACCGAAAGCGGAAAAACAGGTTCAAAATTGCTTTCTTTGCGTTTAGGCATCGCTCCCCATCCTTTCCCCGATTTCTAAGCCGGCACCCAAATGATAATCCCATGCGGACATTACTTTTTTGCCCGCCGGCTGAACTTTTTTCAGCAGCAATTGCCCTTCTTTCGTTTGCACGCAAAAACCTTCGTTTTTCGGGATGGAAACTATGCTGCCCGCGGGATAGGAACTTTGTTCAGGCTTCACTTCCGCCTGCAGAATTTTCAGTTGCCTGCCTCTAAAAATTGTATAGGCGCCGGGAGTTAAAGACAGTGCCCTGATGTGGTTTTGCAATTCTGCTGCAGATTTATTCCAGTCCAGTAAGAAGTCTTCCTTCTCCAATTTGCGGCAGTAAGTTGCTTTGCTTTCATCCTGCAAAACGGGTTCAATGTCATGCTCTTGCCATTTTTGCAGAAATTCAAGCAAAAACTGCGCACCAATATAGGCAAAGCGTTCCGTCATATCAGTAGCATTTTCATCGGGAAAAATAAAGAGCGGCATTTGAGCAAGGATGGGTCCCGCATCCATTTTATCAGTCAGTTGAAAGATGGTGAGGCCTGTCTGTTTTAAGCCTTGCCAAAGCGCAAAAGGAATTGGTGCCGCTCCTCTTAAAGCGGGCAAAAGTGAAGGATGCAGATTTATCGCTCCGTTTTTTGATATGTTACGCACGCGTGATTTCAGCTTCTGACCGTAGGCAATGACGATTAAAAGGTCAGGATGCAGGTTTTCCAGATACTCCCGAGCTTCGGCAGAATTGATGTCCTCCGGTTGAAAAACAGGTAAGTTTAATTGCAGAGCGGCTTTTTTGACGGGAGTGAAGGTCAGTTTCAAATTGCGTCCGGAAGGACGGTCAGGTTGAGTGATTACAGCCAAAGGACGAAAATCAATGCTATCGCTCAAAACCTGCAAAGAAGGCACAGCAAATTCCGAACTGCCCAAAAAAACTATTCTCTGCAGCGGAGGCATGATTTACAGATTTTCCGATTCCCGATATATTTCGGTGAGAATATTCACTCCGTCAGCGGCAGATTTTTCAATGGCATTAAGTTTGCGCTTCACTCTCAGGAGAGCCAATTTAGAAAGTCTGTCCACGAACAGGATGCCGTTCAAGTGATCGTATTCGTGTTGAATGACGACTGCTTTGTAACCTTCCGCTTCTTCTTTGTGTTCGTTGCCGTTCTCGTCAAAATAGGTGTATTTGATGTGAGAGAATCTTTTTACTCCGGCAAAAACACCGGGGACGCTGATGCATCCTTCTTCCATTTCAGTTTCGCCTTCGCCTTCTTCAATCACCGGATTGATTAAAACCACGGGATTCGGTTTCCCGCCTTCTTTTGCCCAATCAAGATCTATGACGAACAGCCTTTTTCTCTCGCCCACTTGATTGGCTGCCAAACCAACTCCGTCTCTTTGATAAAGGGTGTAAATCATGTCCTGCACCAGCTCATGCAACTTATCGTCAAACTGCCTTACCGGAAGCGCTTTCTTTCTTAAGATGGCATCTCCGTAAATGCGGACAGGCAATAATTTCGGCTTTCTTTCCATGATTGAGTGAAAAAAACTTAAGAAGCGGAAGCGGGATTGCTCTCGTTCTTATTCAGTAAAGCGACAATGGCGGATTTTTGAAATTCCACGCGGACATGATTGTTATCGTCAATTTCCAGCACAACCACATTTTTTTCCGGCTTCAGAGCAGTAACGCGACCGATGATGCCTCCGTTTGTCAGCACCCAGTCATTGACTTTGACATTATCCAGCATCTTCTGCAGTTCTTTTTGTTTTTTGCTTTGCGGGCGGATTATGAAAAACCACATCACAAAGAAAATAAGAATAAAAGGCAACAGAGCAGCCAGAGCGTTCGTGGAACCTTGTCCTTGTGTCGTTGTGGCATTTGGAGCCATTAGAATCATTAGATTTAGCATGTTTTATCTCCTTGCGTTTTTAGATGAAGAAATGGGGATAAATCCTCACCAATATTTGCATCAGCAGATTGGTGTAGACTGCGGCAATGACATCATCGGTCATAATTCCCCAGCCGCCTTTCAGTTTTTGCGAAAGCTTGATAGGCCAAGGCTTCGCTATATCAAAAACCCTGAACAGGGCAAAAGTGTAGATCGCCATTAAAATGGACTTCGGCAAAAGCAACACACATATAAAATAAGCGACAAATTCGTCAAACACAATACTACCTGCATCGTGTCCCAATTTAATTTCCGCTTTGCCGGTAATGAAAACTCCGATAAAATAAAGAATTATGAGCGCTGATGCAAAACATAACGCTTGCGGAAAATTCATTACCAAAGATGAAGGAAGGCATAAATAAACAGCCGCCGCTGCCAAAGTTCCGAAAGTTCCGGGCATTTTGGGCAAGAAGCCTATTCCTAAAACGGAACTTAGGACAGTGAAAATATCCTGTTTGACCGGCAGTTTTTCCTTTTCGCTCAAATCAAAATCTCTACGAAGTTTTCACGCTTCAGCTGTTCAATCCAGTCTTGGTAGATTTTACGCTGTTTCTGCATGGTTAGATACTCTCTGATTTGTTTACTGATTTCATCAAAACTCAACATTCGGGAAGGGTATTCTTTCAATTTGGCAAACAGATAAAAGGTCCCTTCGTTTTCCAAAACATCGGAAATTCCGCCAACCGGTAAGGCTTTTAACACGGGAGCAAAAATTTCGGGAAAATCATCTTCACCGTATTCACCAATGCTTCCTCCGTCTTTTGCACTTTCTTTATCCATAGACCAACGCACTGCTAATGTATCAAAAGGTGTGCCGTTAAGATATTGCTGTCTGATTGATTCCATCAGTTGACGCGCAGCCAAGGTATCTGCAGCGGAAGGTTGAAGCACTCGCAGGATATGACTGACGCGGATTTCGTCTCCTCTTTTTTCAGTTACCTTAATTATATGGTAACCGTATTCGGATTTAACTATATCGCTCACTTCACCCACAGCCAAAGAAAATGCCGCATCTTCAAAAGGTTTGACCATCATTCCTTTGGAAATGTATCCCAAATCACCGTCTCTTTCCGCACTCGGACATTGACTTTCAGTGCGTGCAAGTTTGGCAAAACTTTCTCCCGAACGCAATCGTTCCTGAATATCTTTGATGGCTTTGTATTGCGCTTTATTAGTTTCGGGACTAACTTCCGCCTGTCGCATAATCATACCTATTTCCCAAGTGACGGGTTTGACTGCCACGGAATCCTTATTATCTTCATAAAAATCGCGCACTTCCTTATCGCTGACTTTAACCTTCAGCGCTATTTGATTGCGATAAAATTGGCGGGTCAATTCCTGTTCAGTCAGAAGGTCTTGAAAATACTTCATCAGATCGCTGTTCGTCAGATTCAGTTGTCTTAATTGACGCTGGTATTCTTCTTCCGAACTGAAGCGGGACTTTATTTGCCTGATTTGTTTTTCCGCAGTGGTTTTGATGGCATTTTGGTCCAATTTATCAGTGTAATTGAGTTCTTTGGCTTTTTGGATGATAAGTCTGCTTTCAATCATTTGCTCCAGGACATCCAATTCCGTCGTTCCTTCCGGATACATGTTGGCGCTTTTCATTTGATTGATTTGTTTGGTCAAATCGCTCAGCAAAATGATTTCATTGCCGACTCTCGCCACAATTTTATCCACCACTTCCGCTCGGCAGAGAAAGAATGAACATAACAGAAGAGTGATCAGGATTGTTTTTCTCATTTAGTTTTTTTCCTCTTCAAATCGTCAAATAGATATTTGATTTGCTTTTCAGTTCCTGTAAAAGTTCGTCATAGACTTGGCGTTTGCGTTCATCCAGAATGCGTTGTCTGATGATGTCTTTTTGGCTTTCAAAACCGGAAGGACCTGTTCCCTGCACTGTTTCATAAGCGCGCATCAAATAGAAACCGTTGTCTTTGGGAATTGTAATTACTTCATACATATTGACTTTACTGAGTGCCTGCCAAAGAATGCTGTCCGGACCGTCCGGAGTAACAATTCCGGCATAACCTCCGTTTTGACCCAAAGTTTCTTGCGAAAATACTTTTGCCGCATCTTCGAAGCGCATTCCGTTTTGCAATTCCTGACGCACTCTTGCCAGCATATTTTGATCGGTAACAAAGATGCGCTGCACCTTATAATTCACATTAGGAACGGCAAAATCGGCTTGATGAATGCGGTAATAATTAAACATTTCCTCTTCACTGACTTCTTGAGCAGCCAAACGGGAAGCAATTAAGGAATTGGCTAAAACCTTTTGCTGTGCGTATTTCATCCGATTTTTCACTGCAGGCTCTTTGACCAGACCTTGTTTTTCTGCTTCCTTTGCCAAAAGAACCAGATTAATCCACTGCTGAACATATTCTTTCTTTTGGTCGGGCGTCATTTTTTGCCATTCTTCTTCGGTAAAATTCGCTTTCAATTCCGCTAATGTCAATTTCTCCTTATCCACTTGAGCCACCACTTCACTGTCCTTTTTAGGAAGGGAACAAGCGGCAATAAAAACCAGCAGGAGCAGTGCAAAAGCTATCTTTTTTCTCATAAATATTAATCTTCAAACATGGGGGTGGTGTAATAAATTTTCACATAAGGTTTTTTTCCTGCGGGAGCGTTGCTGAAATGCCAAAATTCCAAATTGCCGAAGTTGGAAAGTTCGTTTGTGTTGACCAAAACTATGCCTTTATTCTGCAATTTGCCGGAAGTGAAGCCTTGCACTATGGGTGTAATATTAATTTTTACCGAATCGTTTTCCGCCGCTTTTTTATAGGAAGTGACGGTATTGTCAATAGATTCGAGATCAGAAAGAGCCAGTTGGACAGGAGCTGTCGGAATATTTGCGGCAGTCACATTAAACGGATAGAAGGAAGCCAGATGATTGTTGTAATAATTTGTATCTTTAATAAAGAGCACCAGTTCAGCTTTATTGACAGTCAGCCATTTAACTTCGTCGGGCGGAAGGATATTTCCTTCCTTATCTTTAAATTCGGGGAGGGTAAAGCGAGCGTAAATTCTTTGCGGAAGCAGGTTTTTCAATTTCCATCTGTCGCTTTCCGTAGCAGGTTGAGTTCCTGTATAACGATAACTGTCCAAAACAGCAGTCTGATTATAAGTAAGGGTATCGGTTGAACCTGAAAGTTGATAGTCAAATGTCAGTTTGGGACCGTATCCCAATTCAGTGGATTTAAATTCTATCCAGCCGGGGCTTTCCATTTTTACCGCCAAATTAAATCCGGTCACATTTGCAGTTTGCCAATTCTGAATTACGGCAGGAGGTAGATTTATCAGTAATGTATCTCCCGCAGTGTGGACAGTATCCACTTCGCAATGCGGAATTGACAAAGGAACTATATCCGCGTCCTGAATCAAAAATGTGGAATCGGCAGCCCAATTCGTCTGCAGCTTATGAAAAGACAATTCCACGGCAGTTTTGGCGGAATTGGAACAACGCGATGCCACTAATTTTAAGACAGGCTGTCCGATTACAGTCATTGTATCCGACAAACCGGTAAAACGCATAACTGTTATGCAATTTATCCCTTCCGCTTCTCCGCATAGAAGATAACTTTCACTTCCGCTAACAGTATCCGGTTTGGAAAAAGAAAATCCAAGCTTAAAGGAATCGGCTATCGCAGTTATCGGTGTAACATCAGACCAGTGATTTCCCGCAAAATTATCCTTTCTCGTGCAACCGACCGTAATCATTGTAACTATCAAAAGGATAATTACCGGAAGAGTAACCTGTCTTATGTCTTTCTTCATATATCAATATCCTTATATTATATAAAATTCTTAATTATAGTAGTATCTGTAGGAGTTGTGGATACGGGGATAAAATCACCTCTTCCGCAGATAACATCTCTAAATAAATACATTTACCCTGCCAAAATCCTTGTGGATAATTTGTGGATAACCGCATATTTTGTCCAGCCTTTTTCACATCCTTCTTTCTTCAAACCCTTTTTCTTATGCTTATTCACACCTATTCACATTATCTTGTCCACGCGTGTGGATAACTCAACTGTAGAGCAGCTTAATCGCTCTCTTATTATCAATTTCGGCTTATCCTTTAATCCGGCTGATAAGAAGTTCAATTTCTTTCCGAAATTCTTCATCGCGATTGAACTGATTTTCGATCATGCGTTTGGCGTGCAGAACGGTGGTATGGTCTTTGCGTTTGTAATATTCTGCGATATCTTTTAGCGAGAGAGAGGGAATTAATAAATTGGCAAGATACATTGCCACCTGACGGGGGAAAGAAATGTTTTGGCGTCTGGTTTTATCCACCAATTGAGGAATGGTGAGGTCGTAATAATTGCAGACTTGTTGAGTGATGTTCTCCAGAGTGATTTCTTTATGCGCTTCCGAAATCAAGTCGGAGAGAATTTCCCTCACCAAATCGGGAGTGATGTCTTCGGTTTTGATATGATTGTAGGAAGAATATGCCAGAACTCTGGTTAAAGAACCTTCCAATGCTCGAACGCTGCTGCTCACTTTTTCCGCAATGAAATTGATGATCTCGTCTTTGAGTTGAACGCGTTCCGGGTCCAGTTTCTTCTTCAAAATTGCCACTCTGGTCTCAAAATCCGGATTTTTCAAATCAGCCAAGAGCCCGCTTTCAAATCTTGTAACCAGTCTGTTTTCCAAATCCGGAATGTCTTTCGGAGGACGGTCGGAAGTCAGCACAATCTGTTTTTTCTTTTCAAACAGAGAATTGAAGGTGTGGAAAAATTCCTCTTGAGTGCCTTCTTTGCGGGAAAGGAAGTGCACATCGTCCACCAGCAGTAGGTCAACTTTGCGGAATTTGTCCCGAAATTCGCTCATTCTGTTTGCGCGAATGGATTCGATCATCTCAATGGTAAAATCTTCCGAAGTGGTGTAATATATCTTGTAATTGCGACCGTTGCCGATAATCCAATTGCCGATTGCCTGCATCAAATGAGTTTTCCCCATTCCGCTTTCGCCGTATATGAATAAAGGATTGTAATTGCTTCCGGGCTGTTCGGCAACGGCTTTGGCGACCGAACACGCAAAATTGTTGTTTTTCCCCACCACAAAATCTTCGAAGGTGTAACGCTCATTCAACGCTTGATTGGTTATGACATTGTTTCCTTTTTCCCCTTCCGGGTCCTTTTTTTCTTTATTTAAGCGCATCTTTTGCGGAATGAAGAAAATCTCGTATTTCTTGCCGTAAATAGCGTATGAAATCTCCGAAAGCATATCAGTGTAATTCTGATTTAAGTAATTGGCAGTAAAAGGGGTCTGAACTTGAACGGTTAAAGTCGTATCCGTAAGGTCAACCAATTTCGTGTCGTAAAACCAAGTCTTGAAGGTTTTGGAATTGATATTTTCTTCCAACTTATCCAAAATATTTTGCCAAATGTCTTGATCCATAATTTCTTTTCCCATTATTTTTCAAAGGGTTATCCACAACTCCGCATCACATTGGGAGTTCGCTCTTTTGGCGTCTCCAACTGACTGATATATAATACAGTTATAAATTATCTTGCCCATGGGTTTATCCACTCCCCCGGGCTTCTTATCCACAAGTTATCCACCAATTTTAGCAGCCTTACGCTCTTTTATTGCATACCTATCCAGCCGCTTTCTTTCCTAAAAAACTATAAGCACCTAAAACGCATTTTTAAAAAAGGCAAACTGTTTGTCAAGCAGAGTAAAGCATTGAGGAATTTGTCCGGATTCATTTTCTGAAACGGTTTTTTACTGAAGATTAAAAAGTTATCCACATAAGTGCATATCTTGTGGATATCTCAGTCAGAAATGTAACTTCTTGCAGGTTAAAAAATAACCGAAGGCAAAATTAAAGATGAAGTTTTTTTGTCGGCAAGAGTGGCATTTTCCGCCTTACTTATTGTTTTTCAGAGAGTTCCTTTTTTACATTGGCGGCATTTATAATGATTTTGGGAAAAAGAAAATAATTCTTGACAAAAGTGCCAGATGGATAAAAATAACAATTGTAAAAAGTAAATAGGGTGCAAAGTGTTATAAATTATGTGCCAAAAGCGGGTCTAAACAAGGTTATCTCTTTGGTATTTATAGCAGTTACAAGCCCCCTATTCTATTGACCGCACAAATGGTGTGGGACTGAGACCAAACACTTCTTTCTGTTTTTCTGGCTTAAATTCTATTGACCGCACAAATGGTGTGGGACTGAGACAGATTATCACTGCTTAATTCGCCCCTCAATATTCTATTGACCGCACAAATGGTGTGGGACTGAGACTCTGATACCTCCATACCTGCATTGTCTGCAGATTCTATTGACCGCACAAATGGTGTGGGACTGAGACAAAGAATACCAATGCCAATCATCCTGACTGGATTCTATTGACCGCACAAATGGTGTGGGACTGAGACTATTTGGCTATTCAATTGATTTTTGTTCTTATTCTATTGACCGCACAAATGGTGTGGGACTGAGACCGCTTAACCGTTCTTTTTCTTGTCTGCAACATTCTATTGACCGCACAAATGGTGTGGGACTGAGACAGGTCAATGGTGATGGTTAAGGTTTTTCCGATTCTATTGACCGCACAAATGGTGTGGGACTGAGACGTTGTGAATAATGGGGTGCAATTCACGCTTATTCTATTGACCGCACAAATGGTGTGGGACTGAGACAATCAAATCCTTTAATTTTAAGGATTTACCATTCTATTGACCGCACAAATGGTGTGGGACTGAGACATGTTTGTCTTGATCAAAATTTTGTAGAAAATTCTATTGACCGCACAAATGGTGTGGGACTGAGACCAACCACAAATTGGACAGCCGAAGCCCTCGATTCTATTGACCGCACAAATGGTGTGGGACTGAGACTAATCATCCTATGATAATAAAATTGATTGAATTCTATTGACCGCACAAATGGTGTGGGATTATATTTTGCAGTTTCGGAGTCCTTTTTGCCTGCGTAGACTAAAAGAGTGTCACCAAACTTGAGGCAAAATGGACTTCGGCATTTATCAAATCACATCACGCTCTGTCATATTCCGAAGTCCGGAATTCCTTTTAGTTTGGATACGCTTATTAGATTATTTAGGAATTCAGAACTCCGAAACAACAGTCTTTCGGAGTCCTTTTTGCCTGCGTAAACTAAAAGAGTGTCGCCAAACTTGAGGCAAAATGGACTTCGGCATTTATCAAATCACATCACGCTCTGTCATGTTCCGAAGTCCGGAATTCCTTTTAGTTTAGATACACTTATTAGATTGTTTAGGAATTCAGAACTCCGAAACATTAAGCAGAACGGACATCGCACAAAATAGGTATATAATTTAAAAGGGCGAACACACAGGTTCGCCCCTACGATAAACACATTTTCTCATTTACAACAATCTTAAACGGCATTTTTCCCTAATCTTGCTCAGATAGTTGTGGCGGAACAACAAGGAGCCTCTGGGAAAAAATCCCAGAGACACCGCGGCATCACTACCGTAACTATTAAAGCAAGATATAGATTAGGAAGGAAATTCTATATGAATTAAGGAGTCTTAATAGAATTTGCGCATTCAGAATAATATATTAAAATAACTCATCAATTTATCCTTTGACAAGATATTAAGATGAATAGAATTTGAATTTGTTTAATATTTTCAGCCGAGGTGATCTATGAAAATGGCAATTGCATTAATTACAATTCTACTGATGCTCACAACAGCATTCAGTATTAATAACATGGAGCTCATACAAACGATGACAGGAGAATTCAATGGTAGCAAATTTGGATTCAACATGGCAAGCATTGATTTCAATGCAGACGGATATGATGATTTAGTTGTGTCATCCGCTGGGTGGAATCCGGATGGAGTTTACGATCAATCCATGCTATTTGGCAAACTTTATTTCTATTGGGGTGGACCCAATTTTGACAATGTTCCGGACATGGTGATATCTGGAACCCACTATTTGCATTATTATGGAAAGAGCTTGTTTAATGCGGGAGATATCAATGGAGATGGTCATGATGATCTGGTAATATCAAACAGAGATTCAACAGGTAATTGTACTATTGAGATATTCTATAGCAAGATTAACCCCCAATTAACGCCTGATGTAATTATAACCTTTCCTCCTTCTTTAACCGGTAATGTATATGCATTTCCTCTTGGGGATATTAATGGGGATGGTCATGCAGATTTGGGATTTGGCTTTGCAGAAGAAGCCCTAAGATATGGCAGAAGAGTAATGATAATGACAGATATTACCGCACCGCCAATGTTATTTAGAGAATCTAATAATAACATGGATGCTCCTCTTATTTGCGGAGTTGGTGATGTAAACAATGATGGCATAGATGATTTTTATATGCACTATCCCATAAATGGAATTAACAGCCCGACAGATATCCGCCTGGTGCTATATTATGGCAGTACAGCATTTCCGGTGATGGATAGTTTGGTTATCTCTGAAAATACTCAAGGGACCGCATACAAATGGGGTAATCCTGTAGGAGATGTCAATGGTGATGGGATAGATGATTTTGCAGCTTACTTCAAATATCTCTGGTTGGGCAGTCGCAATTTGACGGCAACCTGGAATATGTCTTTATATTCTCAATACGGATCATCAGAGGATATAAATCAATACACATTTCAGCACGGTGACTTAAATAATGATGGATATGAAGATGTCGTTAGTGCCAACAACTGGTTATATAGTGATTCAGGGGTTTTAAATATCTGGTTAGGCAGTAGTCAGATGAATGGCAATGTTGATTTAAATATCTTCCCTCCCGATGATTACCTTTGGAGAAACTTTGGTTGGGCAAAAGCAGTGGGTGACTTTAATGGTGATGGTTTTGACGATATAGCAGTCTCTTCTCCCTGGTGGGGAGATGATTATTTTTTCAATACAGCAGGCAAAGTCTTTATCTATGCCGGCAATGCTCAATTGCAGGATACCACAGTTTCTACTGAAGATAATATTATACCTGTTCCCGAAGTATCGAAATGGGAAATTGATTTATATCCTAATCCCGTAAATATAAAATCTACCTTGTTAAATATCAAATTTGTCGGTTCAGGATATAAGTATTCGCATGATTTGAAAGCTGAAATATTTAACATCAAAGGACAAAAAGTATGGTCAAAACCAATTCCAAATACAAATATTAAAAGCGGTTTATGGTCTTTTAAACTGAATAATGTGATTGCCGGTAATTGTATTTTAGTGATTCGAGATAGAAAAATGGTTAAAACATCTCATCTTATAAAGTTATATTAAAGGAAAGGACTTATGTTCAAGCTACGGAGTCTGATATTTACGGTGCTAATTATTTCAGTAGTCTGTTAATGTCAGTAAGCTATGACACTTTTCCTATCGGAAGTTATTCGTATATGAATGGTTAGAAAACTTTGCCAAACCGGCATGAAAAAGGGCTATCATAAAATAGAATGGAATGGTAAGGACGAGAAAGGGCAAGAAGTCGGGAGCGGATTGTATTTGATTAATTTGGCAGCAGATGGGAAAGCTGTCATTAGAAAAGCTATTTTATTGAAGTAAAGATTCTTAGAATAAAGGGTGGCGAGATGAAAACCACCCTATTTTTTACAATCATGTATTACAATAACAATACCTATTTTTTATCATAAGTAGGAATTAAGCATCTCACCATTGATTCTGTCAATTCATGCAGAATTCCTGTCATTTTTAACACATATTGCTGCCGGTGCTTAATTTCATTGACACTAATGCCGCAATAAAAAAGATTGCAAGTTCCCATAATGCGAATAATTTAACAAAATAAAAATAGAAAAATAAGAGAGGAACTTATGAAAACAGGCGGAGACCGTTACGGAACGCATCGTGTAATTGAACCGAAAGGAGTTTTGCCCCAGCCGGCAAGAGTTTTGGATAACGATATGAGCGAGATTTGGGACAATGAAATGCTGATTGATGTCATCAGACTGAATATCGATTCCGCTTCTTTCCACCAGATTTTGAACAAATTGCGTCAGCAGGGACACACTGATTTGGAGAAAGCGTTTGCCGAGCATGTGATTGATTTGACTGAACGAACAGGCAAGCACAAAAATGAAGATACGGGTTCAGGCGGAATGTTAATCGGTCGAGTGGCTGAAATCGGTCCCAAATTTGAGATGAAAGAACCGGTTAAAGTCGGTGACAAGATTGCCAGTTTGGTTTCTTTGTCTTTGACGCCGCTGAAAGTTCGCAAAGTGAAAAAGGTGTTGTTGGACAGGGATCAGGTGGAGATAGAAGGTCAAGCGATTCTGTTTTCCAGCGGCATTTATGCCAAGTTGCCGGACGATATGGATGAAAGTTTGGCGTTGAGCGTATTGGATGTTGCCGGTGCTCCTGCTCAAATTGAACGGTTAGTGAAGCCCGGAGACAAAGTTGTGGTAATGGGTGCGAACGGGAAAAGCGGAATTTTGTGCAATGCGATGGCACGCGAAAGAGTGGATGTTTCCGGCATGGTAATCGGCGTGGTGCGCAATCCTGCATATATTGAAACCTGCAAACAGACCGGTTGTCACGAAGTCATAATTGCCGATGCGACTGACGCTTTGACCATTCAGCGGGAAGTGAGTCGCTTGACTAACGGCGCAATGGCTGATGTGGTCATCAATGTCGTCAATGTGGAAGATACTGAACTTCCGAGTATAATGGCGGCAAAGGATCGCGGCATAGTCTATTTCTTTTCGATGGCTACCAGTTTTACGAAAGCGGCATTGGGCGCGGAAGGCATCGGTGCTGATGTAGATATGATCTTGGGAAACGGCTATGCGCATGATCACGCCAGAATTTCTTTGGATCTTTTGAGGCGCAATCCCGTTCTAATGCGCATTTTTCAAGAAAGATATGCGGATAAATAAGTTCGCTTCAGAACCGACGGGAACAATAAATTCACATTATAAAAATTACCCGATAAACAGAAATACAGAGGATGCAATGAATACTTTACAAAATATCAGAAAAACCGCAACCGATAAAGAATGGAATGATTGGCATTGGCATTTGCGGAACAGAATTACTGATTACGAGCAATTAACGAACTATCTGAAACTTCAGCCTGAAGAAGAGGAAGTTTTCCGCAAGAAGAGTTTTTCTTTTCGGATGGCAATCACGCCCTATTATCTTTCATTGATTGATCCCGCTAATCCTAACGATCCGATTAGGCGTCAAGCAGTTCCGCGGATTATGGAAAGTTATGTTGCGCCTGAGGATATGCCTGATCCTTTACAGGAAGATACCGATGCGCCCGTTCCGGGAATGACACATCGCTATCCGGACCGCGTTTTGCTGCTTTTGACAGATCAGTGTGCAATGTATTGCAGACATTGTACCAGACGCAGAAAAGCAGGCGAAACCGACGCACCCATGCCGAAAAAAAATGTTGATTTGGCAATTGAATACATCAAGAACAATAAGGAAATCAGAGATGTAATCCTGAGCGGCGGCGATCCTCTCACTTTAAGTGACGAAAGATTGGACGATATTTTGGCGCGATTAAGTGAAATTGAGCATGTGGACATCGTGCGCATCGGGACGCGCGTTCCGGTTGTTTTGCCGCAACGCATAACTGATTCTCTGCTCAAGGTATTAAGAAAATACAAATTTCTGTGGCTGAATACGCATTTCAATCATCCGCAGGAATTAACTCCCGAAGCCTGTTCAGCGTTGGCAAAATTAGCCGATGCGGGAATAGTGTTGGGCAATCAATCGGTGCTGCTGAAAGGGATAAACGATCAAGTGGATGTGATGAAGCAATTGGTGCAGCTTTTGGTCAAGAACAGAGTCCGGCCTTATTACATTTATCAATGCGATTTAAGTGAAGGCATAGGCCATTTCCGCACACCCGTTGCCAAAGGAATTGAAATTATGGAAAGTCTGCGCGGGCATACATCCGGACTTTGCATTCCCACTTATGTAATTGACGCACCCAGCGGAGGAGGAAAAATTCCCGTGATGCCGAATTATGTTGTCTCTCAAATGCCCGGCAGGATAGTTTTGCGCAATTACGAAGGTCTGCTGACAGCTTATACAGAACCAGATTTTAAGGAACAGGATATGAAGCTGTATAAGGATTTTTGTCCGGAAGAAAGAAAATCCACAGACGGAGTAATGTCTCTGCTGCGCGGGAAAGTTGTCGCAATCGGACCTGCCGAAACGAAGCGCAATCGTCGCAGGAAAAAGTGATTTTACCTTTTTAGGAGTGATTTCCGTCTAACGACTGAGGGGCGGCATTGATGCAGAAAGCGGGTTTTGAACCGAGGAAAGATCTTTCCGGCGGAATTTATGCCATTGCCGGAATTTGCAAGAATGCGGGTAAAACTTCCTTTTTGAACTATTTGCTGGAGGCTTTGGAGGGAACAAGATTAGGAGTTTTGACCACGGGCAGAGACGGAGAAGCCAAAGACGAAGTTTTCGGCAATGTCAAGCCTGCAGTCCGCCTTCCGGAAAATACTCTGTTCACTGCTTCCGTAAAAACTTTGGAAAAACTCGGCTCGGCAGTTTGCATAAAGCAAAAACTTCCCTATCAGATTGCGACCGGTTCTTTGTGGCTGTTGGAAACAAGAAGGGAATTGCAAACCGAGATTACGGGACCCGCAACCGCCCTCGCTCAAGTTGAAACCGCAAAATTGATGCAAAAATCCGGTGCGGAATATGTCTTGATTGACGGTTCTTTGGACCGCAAGTCCATAGCTCTCAGGCCAGAAGTTGAAGGAGTGTTTTTGGTGGCGGGAGGAAGTTTCGGGAATTTGGAACAAATCATTTCCGAACTTCAGCGTCTAATCTTTTTAGCCAAAATGCCGGTCTGTCATTTTTGGCAAGCCGGACTTCCGGAAAATCAAATTTGTTATTACCTTTCCGGGAAATGGCAAACAACGGAGTGGACAAGTTTATTAGGCAATGCGGATGAGCTTGCGGAACTGCTTTTCCAAAAGAAACCGAAGGCTTTATACTTACCTTCTGCTTTAACCGATGCACTTTACACCAAATTGAAACCTGCTCTCAAGAGCGTAAATACCGTTGTAGTCAAGCATCCGTTGAATTTGCAAATAGGGAAAACCGCTCTGGAAAGTCTTGCTTCCGCTCATAAACTATACTGCCTTTATCCTTTTATGATTATCGCCTTGGGCTTGAATAGTTGGTCTGTAACAGGCGGGCATTTGGATAGTGAACAATTCCGCAAAAGCGTCAGGAAACTCTTTCCCGATTTGCCGGTGCTGGATATTTATGAGCCTTGACGCCGGAGAAGGTTATTATTTCTAATGGAGCAGATTATGAAAGATCGCGATACCACAACCAATAATACCATAAATTTGGGACTTTTTTGCAACATCGGCCTGTCCGTGCTGAAAACATTTATCGGTATTTTCGGACACAGTACCGCACTTTTGGCGGACGGAATAAACAGCACCTCCGATGTCGTTTACTATGTAGCAGTCAAAATTTTGGCGAAACAAGCCAATAAACCTGCAGATGCAGAACATCCTTACGGACACAGACAGCTGGAATCCATTTCCGCCATTGTAGTTGGTGCTTTTATTCTCACCACCGGTATCGCCATTTTTTGGGGAACTGTCAATTCCATTTATGATTTACTGAGCGGAAACAATGTTGCCAGAACTATATCTTCGGCAGTGCTGGTTGTCGCTATTTTTACCTTTTGCTTGAAAATCGTGCTATATTTGATTACCCGCGGAAATGCCAAACAGACGAAAAATCCGACTTTACGGGCATTGGCTAACGACCATTTGAACGATATTTTGGCATCGCTGAGTGTGGTTGTCGGTGTGGTGGGAAGTTATTTTGGTCTGCCTTGGATGGATCCTCTGGCGGGCGCAATAGTTTCCATATTTATCTTGCGAACGGGTGTTAGTATTATTATGGATTCCTCTTCAGAATTGATGGACACTTTTCCCGATCCTTCCTTCAAAGATGATTTGAAAGTGAGTGCGGAAAAAGTTGCCGGCGTTAAAAATGCGAATGTGATAGGGATGCACCGGTTCGGACCGTATTTTACCATCAATATAGAAATAGGAATAGACGGTTCTCTTTCCATTCGTCAGGGTCATGCCATAGCGGATGAAGTGGAGAAGAAGTTGATGAATGATTTTTCCGGTTCTCTGCGTAATGTGCATGTGCATTATCAACCTTACGACAGCAGTGGAGACACTTCCTGATAATTTTTCGGCAAAGGGAATACGAAGTGCTTATTTTTTTAGGGGGAGCAAGATTTTGGCAGGAGGAAAAATGAAGATTGATAAGGCAGAACGAGGACCGTTAATGAAATTCGGTCTCTTGATTTTTTTACTTTTGCCGGTGCTTTTGGCAGGGGAGACATTATCTTATACGATAGATAATTCCGCAGTAAAATATGACAAGGGAAACGGAGAGTTCATTCTTCCTTCCTCCTACGATTGGAATTTTACCGTTGCTCCGGAAAGTTACAGATTGCCTGTCCGCACCGTGAACATAATTTTGCCGTCTGCTGCAGAAAATGTCGTTTCCGCTTATTCGGTTCTTGAAGTCAAAACTTGGGTAGGGAAAGAGCCGAAGTTGAATACTCCTTATTCTGACGGAGAACGCATTTTAACTTCAAAACCGTCTCTTCAGCCGGCGGAACATGTAATCTTTCAAGGCACGAGCAAATGGGGAAGCGTGATTTTTGCCAGATTTGCCGTTCTTCCCGTTTTGTATAATTCCGATATGCAGGCCTTTGACTTTGCCGCAAAGATTTCTCTTTCCGTAAGTTATCAAATTGATAAGAAAAGAGAAAACAGTTCTGAAATCGTGCCCGAACTTTTGACGCATGACCCTTCCTTCGTCAATCCGGAAATGCTGTCCAGTTGTTATTCTCATCAGAAAAGCAGGCTTTACGATTGTCTGATCGTTTCCACTCCCTCCCTTTACAATGCCGCTTCCGCTTTGGTTAATTTCAGACAGGGACAAGGTTTGGTCACTTCCTTTGCCGACATCAATCAAATTTTAGTTTCTTCCGGAGGAACTACTCCCGCGGATAAATTGCGCAATTTCCTTATCGGTGAATATGTGGAAAATGATTTTACATATCTGCTTTTAATCGGAGATATAGATACTGTCCCGATAGTGTATTTGACTCCTGAACCGAACGGCTCTGAAACTGTCCCTTCAGACTTTTATTACAGTGACTTAAGTTCAGATTTTGACAGTGATCAAGACGGCCTTTTGGGCGAATATGAAACAGGGATGGATTATACTCCCGAACTTTTTGTGGGAAGAATTCCGTGGAATAATCCGAGCGTAATTTCTACCGTCTGCGCACGCATAGTCGCTTTTGAACAAGCTAATTTGCCGTGGAAACACAAAGCTCTTTTGCCGGGCGCCATTCTCAATTATTACAATGAAGACGGAGGAGGTCAATACGAACGCACGGACGGAGCAGTTTTTATGGAATACTGCAAAAACACGGCTCTGCGTAATTTTGAGACCACAACTATGTATGAACAATCCGGTCTCTTACCTTCCCTGCCGAGTGACTTTCCGCTCAATTACACAAATTTTTCTAATTTGATTAATTCCCAAAGCTGGGGAATTGTCAATTGGAGTGCTCACGGAAGTTCAAATTCTTCCGTCAGAAAAGTTTGGACTGCTGATGATAACGGCAATTTCATTCCTGAAAGTTCCGAATTGAATTGGTATCCCTTGGTGGAAAACAGCACTTTTGACCTTCTTGCCAATCAAGACGGCTCAGTATATTTTTGCGCCTCGTGCAATAACGGAATGCTGGATAACGATAGTCCGTGTTTGGGAGAATGGCTGATCAGGCAAAAAGCTGTTGCCGATATTGCCGCCACCAGAACCGGATGGTATAAATTGGGTTGGCAAAATCCCGGTTGGGGAGGTTTAAGTTCATACAATTACCACTTTCTGGAAAATTACGCTTCCGCCGGAATGACAGTCGGGCAAGCGCATGGGTTTGCCAATTGGCTGCATACGCAATATTGCCTTTTTGGCGATCCTGCTGATACGGGTGGAATTATCTGGCCTGAACTGCAGAATATTTACACCTATTTGCTGTTCGGAGATCCGGCAGTGGGTTATCCTCCCGCGAACAATGCTCCCGCAGGTTCTATTCTGGTTTGGGAACCTTTCGGCAATAACGGCAACACTTTAATTCAAGGTTTGCTGGATTTGGCACCCTTCAATGTAGTCTATACTGATCACTTGATTGATACTTACGACTATCTGAATCAATTTAACGCCGTATTTTGCCTTTTCGGATTGGGATATGGGGAAAATAATTATGCTCCCCAAGCGGGAAGTTATGAATATAATTATCTTTTGGGATATTTGCAGCAAGGCGGAAAAGTCTATTTGGAAGGGATGGTAAATTGGGACCCTTCCGATTCGCTTTTCGGACGCTTCGGCACTATTGCTCCTTTTGACCATCTGGCTTTTATCGAGCGTTTACGCTATGAGAGAAACGGAATTGAACAGATTTGGAATTATAATGGTTACAACGGCGGAACGCAAGCATTACTTGCCTACGGAGATACGGCTCAACCTATATTTTGGTCGGAGAATACAGAACATGTTAATGATGTAATCGGAGTATGGAACAGAATTGGCAGCAGCCGCACGCTAAGCAGTTCTTTTGAAATTACAGGTGTGTGTTCAGATTTATATCCCTATACGCAATTTCTGGCAACGGTTTTGGATACTTTGGATGTCTATCATACCGCTCCCGTTCATGTTTCCGATAATTTCAATCCTCCTCAGTCTTTTCTGCTTAATATTTCCCCCAATCCTTTTTCGCATTATGTAAAGGCGGAAGTCAAAAGCGACAGTCCTGTAACTTTCAGCATTTATAATCTGAAAGGACAATTGGTGCAGACTGCCAAAATGCTTCCCTCAAGCGGAAAAGTGCAATGGCAATGGAACGGCAAAAACAACAAAGGAACTGAAGCTTCCTCAGGACTTTATTTTATCCGTGCCGATAACGGAAGGCATAATAGCACAGCTAAACTGTTGAAACTGAACTGAGTTTCTTTTCAATAGGCGCTGTTTTATGCACATCCCTCTTGACAGAACTTTATATTTGATAAAAAATTGATTTTAAGATTGTAAGAGATGTAAGAGGGAGTTTCGGTTTGAACCTGAGAAAATCAATAAAGCCTATAAGGGTGATGAGCTCAATTCTATCTGCGCGTCAGCTTAAATCTTATGCACCCAAGCTTCCCGTCTATCTGGAAAAAAAGAAATATATCATCAAAACTGCGGATAATTTTCAAGAACTTAAGCAAGCTCTGAAACTGCGGCATGATGTCTTTTATGAAGAACTTTTGCACAAGCGCAGGAAATCAGGTCTGGAAATGGATCGTTTTGATCTCCGCTGTGACCATTTACTCGTTTTGGAAAAGAGCTCCGGGAAAATAATCGGCACCTATCGCCTGCAATCTTCTCTGCACTCAAAACATTGGTATACTGCTACGGAATTTCGGATGAAACAGATACAAAACTTGCCGGGAAACAAATTGGAATTGGGTCGCGCCTGCGTGCATCGTGATTTTCGCACTGGTTTGGTTATTTCTTTGCTGTGGGAAGGTATTCATGCCTATATGCAAGCCAGCAACACTAAATACATGTTTGGTTGCTCCAGCGTCAAAACTACGAACAAAGAAGAAATCAGCCGAATTTATGCCTATTTGAAACAGCAAAATCACATCTCGGACGAGCATAATGTCCGCCCCAAAGGACGCTTCAAACTTATTGATTTGCCGCTTTCTGACAATCCTGCATCTGATCAGTGCGGAGGAACAGAGAAATGGATTGAAGAAGGAAAAATTCCTCCCCTGCTGATGTCTTATTTGAATGCGGGCGCTAAAGTGTGCGGTAAACCTGCGTTGGATAAAAACTTCCGTTGTGTCGACTTTCTTACTTTGCTGGAAGTTTCCGGTCTGCGGGAAAGATATGACCGCAAGTTTCGTTCACCTTCAACCGTCGGAACAAACTCTGACAGTCCGATAAATATTCTCAACTAAATTATGCGTCGTTTCTTGAGGTTTGTCATAATTTTACTGCAACTGAGTTTGTTTTTCCTGCGTGCCTATTTTTTCAAAGCCGTAACGCGAGATCCGATTAAATGCAGACAGCGCCTTGCAAAAAATACTTCCTACACCGCCAGAAGAATGCTGAAAACTTTGAGGATGAAGGTCAAAATCATTAATCCCGAAAGACTGGAACTATTGAAGAAGAATAATTTCCTGATCGTTGCCAATCATGTTTCCTATACCGATATTTTGGTGTTGGCTTCCTGTCATCCGATGATTTTCATCACCTCTTTGGAAATGGCTGCCAACCCTGTTTTGGGAAATGTAACCCGTTTGGGAGGAAGTCTTTATACCAATCGCAAAAAACGGACAACTTTGCCTGCCGAGATTGAGAGAATGTCTTCCGTTTTACAGCAGGGCTTTAATATCGTCCTTTTTCCTGAAGGCACGAGCACCAACGGAGCTACTGTCTATCCTTTTAAAAAATCGCTGTTCCAAACTGCAATTCAAGCGCAAAAGGATGTCTTGCCGATTTGCGTAAAATACAAAAAATTGGACGGCAAACCGATTATCACTCAACAGCAGCGCAATGTTGTCTGCTGGTATGCAACGCGCACTTTTGTTCCGCACCTGTGGGAACTGCTAAAGCATAAGGTGGATGTGGAAGTGCATATTTTGGAACCAATCCCATACGACCAGAACCGAGACCGGCAGCAATTGAGCGATGAAGTGCATAATTGTTTATTAAACACTTTTTTAGCTTCCTAAGGGCTATTTTAGCAGCAAGATAATATCTATCAGAGTAATTTCTTATATTATATATTTCAAAATAAAACTTGACATCTTAACCAATTGGTTATATTTTGTAATTGTAATATGAAAATCCGATATGCAAATGATGAAGTAAGAGAATTCTTAGTTGCTCTGCGGAAAATCGAGCCGGAGCTGTATAAATTATATATGGGTTACTTTGATACAATAAGGCGTCATAATAATGAAACTTTCATAAATTTAGTTAAAGAAGAAAGCAAAAAAGGAAAAGCTAATAAATGGATAAAAGAAACAAATCCCCCGTTTTATGAATTCAGAATACCGCCCCAAAGGAATAATGGTGTTTTAAGAATAGATTTCAGTATAGAATGGGATGACATCATATTAATAAGCAATGCTTATCTAAAAGGCAATGTAAAAGATAAGCAAAGAGAAAAAGGAGGAAAAGATGGAGAAAAAAGATTTGAGAGAGCTGAGAAGAATACGCGAGGAAGCTCTAAAAAAAATAAAAGAGGGAAAGCAACTTTCCGAACCTGACTTCAGCCAAATTCCTGAATGGGAGCAAATTATTCACAAAGTGACAGCTGAACTGACAGCATACAGATTGAGCAGAGGGATAACGCAAAAAGAACTGGCGGAAAGAATGAGGGTAAAGCAATCTCTTGTTTCGCGATTTGAACACACAGGCAGAAATCCGTCCATTGAGCTTCTGGATAAATTTTGTTCCGCTTTGGGGCTTAAATTGTTTATCACGCCTTTTGGAGACAGGACAGTGGTCCTAACTCCCGAACAAAAAGAGGTTCTGGAAAAGCACATAACTAAAGACAAGCCTGATTATATAGCAGTTTTGCAAGATGCAATTGAACGCTATAGCGCTACTTCCCCCAAAGAATATGAACGGCGTGTTCTTAAAAAAAGAGTGGTGGGTGATACTGGACTTGAACCAGTGACCCCTACGATGTGAACGTAGTGCTCTAACCAACTGAGCCAATCACCCACGCTAAATAAGAGAGCCAAAAAATGCCGAAATTGAGGAACTTCATTTTCGGCAACAAGGAACAACTATCGCAGATAATTTTAGAGTAAAAAAGTGGTGGGAGATACTGGACTCGAACCAGTGACCTCTACGATGTCAACGTAGCGCTCTAACCAACCTGAGCTAATCACCCACAAACCAAATCCAGAAACTTTGAGCCTTTCTCTTTGTCAAGAATTATAGTGCATTCCGTCGCAAAACGGTTTGGAATGTGATTTACCGCAAGTGCATAAAGTTACGCGAAAGCGGGTTTCATAGAAACTGCCGTCTTGAGATTGAAGGGGAATTCCTCCTCTCAGCCAAATAGGAAAAGATCCTTTTGTGCGTGGGTCATCAATCAAACTGATTATAGGTTGCCAGTCTTGTTCAATCGGTTTTCCAGTTTCTTTATCGCAAGGAACCAATCTTCCGGAAGGACAAAGCTGAGCGGTTCTGACAGCCAATTCTCTTTTTTCGGGGTCATCTGAATTGCGTGTGAGAGACCAAGTATTTCCTGCCAAATGACAAAAGCCTATAGAGATGCATAAATCTCTTCTGTCATACAGGATTAAATTCGGACCGATAACTTTTCTGGCTCTTTGCATATAGGGTGAGCGGTCAGCAGTTTCTTCACCGATGAAACCATTGTGTGTATGGCTTCCGTCGCAGAAAGGTTTGTGATGAGAACCTCCGCAACGGCACAAAAGCTGATTTTCCTTCTCGGGATACTCTTCTGCAAGTTCGTAGTCCACGGGAATGCCTTCCTCGTCAAAAATAACTTTCACACGGTTCAAAGGCAATTTGCCTACCACTTTGTAAGGTCCGTTCGGCAAAATGACTACTTTGTAATCCGGAACCTGATTTTGTTCCTTCGCAAATTGGTTTTCTTCCATCGTTTCTTCCTTTGTATTTGATGCTTGACATTTAGTCATACAGATGCGTTTCTGTCAATATGAATATTGAAGGACTTTCTTCCGCAGAGCAGAAAAAAGAAACGACAAAATTACCTTTACTCGGGTCGGAAGCATTGCTACTGCTGACAGCGCTGATTTGGGGCTTGGCATTCGTTGCGCAAAGAGAAGGAATGCGGTATTTGGATCCGTTTATGTTCACCGGGTTGCGTTTTAGTTTGGGAGCATTGACGGTAGGGGTTTTTGCTCTTAATTCCAATAAGCGGAAAAAGCGTCTTCCTTTTCCTTGGCCGTTGGGTTTGGTTCTTTTTTTGGCTGTAAGTTTGCAGCAGATTGGCTTAGTTTATACAACTGCAGGAAACGCAGGTTTCATTACAGGGTTGTATGTTGTAATTGTTCCCGTTTTGGGATTGTTGCGTAAGCAGCGTTTGACCAAGACTATTATTATTGCGGCATTGACTGCTCTTGCGGGGTTGGCATTAATCAATCTAAAGCAGGCTCCTGCAGCAAGTTTGGGAAATTTGCTGGTGTTGATTTGTGCTTTTTTCTGGGCGGTGCATGTGCATTTGGTGGATCATTACGCAAAGCGGTATGATACTTTCCAACTGGCATTTTATCAATACGCTTTTTGTGCAGGAGCGGGATTGATTTGCGGGATAGGTTTTAATCTGATTAAAAGTCCTGATTTCCTTTGGCAAAGTCAGACCTACGCATCAATCGGCAAAGCGGCATTACCTTTATTATACAGCGGAATTTTGTCCGTCGGTGTAGCATTCACCTTACAAGTGGCAGGCCAGAAAAAAGTTCCGCCCGCTCCTGCTACAGTCATTTTATCGTTGGAAAGCGTGTTTGCTTTAGTGGGAGGATGGATTATTTTAGGTGAAAAACTCACTGTTTGGACATGCTTGGGAGCAGGTCTAATCTTTGCCGCGATGCTGATTTCAACCTTAAGAGCGGCAACAGAGCAGGGTTAATTTATTTGTCTAAAAACAGATAATGCAAAGTTAGAATAATCCGCTTAGAATATCGGAGGGAGTGACACCGGTGAACCAGCGGCTTAAATCTATTTCCGATAGTCGGTTACGCAGGATTTCTTCCTTGTGGGGCAAGCCCGTAAGCAATTCTTCCAGTTCGGCAGGATCGTCTGTGGGAAAGAAATCGCCGAAGATTTTCAGAGAGACGATTTTGCCCTGCAGCACTTCAAGATAAAATTCCAGAGTGCCCGCATTGGTTCTGATCGTTTTAGAGAAATTATAGGTGGGGGATTTGCCGAAATTCCATTCCCAAGTGCTGTATTTTGTCTCCACCAGATTTTGGATGAAAGCCTCTTCTTCCTTTGTAAATTCGTAGTCTTGAGCTTCGGGATAAAGAGAATGGACATGAGTGCGAATGCGTTGCACAAATTCCGTAAGTTCCATAGGCTGCGGGAGAAGTTCACTGATATTAGTCACGCGCGAGGAGACCGATTTTACCGCTTTATCCTGAAATTTAATCTCTTTGGGATTAAGAGCTTCAGAAATATCCATTAAGCTGGAGGAGAAAAGGATTGTCCCATGCTGGAGGACTTTATTTTTCCAAGTGAGTTTTGCGTTTCCGGAAAATTTTTTGCCATTGACGACCAAATCGTTGCGTCCCTCCAAATGCGCATCCAAACCCAATTCCCGTAAAACTTGCAACACGGGACGCGTATAGGTTTCAAAGTTATCGGTGCGTTCGCTTCCCTGATCCATAATAAAGCAATAATTCAAATTACCCAAATCGTGAAAGACGCTTCCACCGCCCGTCATTCGACGCACAATCTTGATATTATGCGCTTTCACAAATTCGTAATTAATTTCGGAAAGGGTGTTTTGATGCTTACCCACAATGATGGAGGGAGAATTGATATAGAGATAGAAGCAATTTTCCCGCTTGTGCTTCAGCAGATACTCTTCAGTTGCCAGATTGAACCAAGCGTCATTTGTTTTACTGATAATACTTAACATCGTAAAGACCTCATTGAGCAGCTTCTTTTTGCCTTAAAGCAAAGGCGGAATGAAGATTATATACAATCCGGAAATTCTCTTACCGGCAGGATAGGATTTATAAAGGATAAAATCAATCTTTCAGCTTTTCCAATTCGTCTTTAACAAAGTCTGTCAGCTCGAGCAAATAACTTTCGGAGAAGTCAAAGTTGATGCCTGCGGCTTGGTAGATTTCTTTTACCGGTTTGGAATAGCCCAGATTAAGGAAGTCCTGATATTGACGCAGAGCCTTTTCTCTGTCGGTACGGTAATTTTTATAAATAGCCAAAGCGCCCAATTGCGCCATGCCGTATTCTATATAGTAAAAAGGAACTTCAAAGATGTGAAGTTGCTGCTGCCAACGGATCTTACGCAATTCTTCCAACCCGGACCAATCCACGCCCGCATTAAAGCGTTCCTGAATCCGGACAAAAGCATTTCTTCTCTCTTCCGCTGAATGGTTGGGGTGCAAATAAATCCAATGCTGAAAAGCGTCCACGGTCATGCACCACGGCAGAAACGAGAGCGTTCCTTCCAATTGATTGCGTTTCGCTTTCTTGAGTTCGGCTTCATCTTTGTAATATTCATCCCAGTAATCCATGCTCAAAAGTTCCATACTCATGGAAGCAAGTTCGGCAACCTCGCTTGGCGGATCGCTGTAATAATCAAGAGTAATGTTTTTCATAGCGGCATTATGCATGGCATGACCGGCTTCGTGTAAAAGAGTGACTACGTCGTCATGCTGCTGAACTCCGTTCATAAAAATGAAGGAAGAGCCCAAGGAATACAAACTGCTGTTGTATCCCCCGGGAGCTTTGCCTTTACGATTTGCCAAATCCAGCAGACCTGAATTATTCATCATTTCCAGCTGTAATCCGTAATCCGGCTTTACTTTATACTCAATTTTGACGGCTTTTTCAACCAATTCGGGAATAGTCTCATAAGGTTTTAACTTTTTGCCGTCCAATTCCACAGCAGTATCCCAAGGCCGTAAAGTTTCAATTTCCAAAGTGTTGCGACGCTGTTCATTCAATTCTGCGACAAAAGGAACGACCACTTTTTCCACTGCGGAATGAAATTGCTCCAGATCCTCGGGCGTGTAGGAAAAGCGCCCCAAAGCTTGATGCATGTAATCTCGATAATTATCAAATCCGCAATTGGCGGCAATTTTGATGCGCACAGCTTTAAGTTCGTCAAACAGCTTATCCAATTCGTCCCGTTTATCGTAATAGCAACCCAGCATCAAACGCCAAGCTTGTTCGCGCTTATTTCGGTCCGCGTCCTTAAGAAAAACGGAAAGCTGAATGGGTGTGCGTTCCTCCCCTTCAAAGAAAGCGCTCATTTTACTTATAGCCGCACCGTATTGAGAAGCCAATTCCTGTTCTTGCACATGCAAAGGGATGTTTTCTTCGCGGAAAAGTTCAATCTGATTAGCGATGATTTTTTCTAAGTGCGCATATAGATTGGCAGGCAAATCCTTTTTAGCCGGACTTTCGTAAAAAATCTTCTGCAGCTTGAAACGATAGGGTTCGGAAGGAGCGACAATTTCGGCATTGTAATCGTTAAACGCTTTGGCATATTCTTCTTGATCGGCGTATTGAGTCATGCGAATGTAGCGCCAAGAAAGTTCATCAGCCAAAGCTTTAAATAATTCGGAAGAGTGTTCCAAGAGATTGAGCAGTTCGGAAGAAGTTTCCGGAACGCGATGAGTGAGCTTATCCAATTCTGATTTAATGTCTTCCCATTTAGTAATGTCCAAATTTTGGGGAAGATAACGGTAAGGTTGCGCTTCCAATTTCTTAGCGGTAAATACCATCAATTACCTCTCAAACGAAGGCAAAATTTTTTCACAGGTTCCGGCTTGTCAAGCAAGAAGCAAAAAAAAGAGCCGGACAAGCCGGCTCAGGGGAGTTTACCATGATGAGTATGTGTTATGCAATTTCTGCTTTATTCAATCGTAATTTCTTTCTGCGCAGTAGTAGTTTTCTTCGGAATGGTGAGCTTCAGAACACCGTTGTCCATCTTAGCCTGGATTTTACTGACATCTGCATTGTCGGGAAGATAAAGAGTTCTGCGATAATTTCCGCTGTATCTTTCACAACGATACATCGTTCCTTTCTTCTCTTCTTTCTTTTCAGAAGTGTTGGCTTCGATTACCAACTGATTGTCCTGCACCGCAATGCGGACATCTTCTTTCTTAAATCCGGGTAAATTGGCTAACAGCTCAAACTCTTTATCACGTTCTATAATATCCATCGGCATGGCTCTGAAGTCGTCACCCGTCTCTTCTTCCCACATACGATTAAAGAAATCATCAAAGATGTTCAGCATACTCGTCATGGGTTTGAACTCACGATCTTTGTTATAAGGGATAATGTTCATTTTTGACCTCCTGTATTTTTAATTTCTACATATATAATAATCGGGTGGGAAAGAAAAGCAAGAAAAAAATTAGCAATCTTTTGGTAAGACTGCTAATTATTCTTTCAGGCTTGACAACTATTACGGCTATCTGTTTATATACTATTGACATATGAATATAACAAAAAATCATATATCCTCTCTGCAATTTCCATTCTTCCTTATCAGCCACGCCGTATCCACCCCGAGTCCACCCCGACTTCACCGGCGTGGACTCGGGGTGGATACGGCGTGGTTATTAAGAAGCATCCAAAAATCTATATTTTTTTCATTACCTTTAGAAAGGAATTTGCCAATCTGGTTTATTTGTGAATTGAGAAAATCTTGACAGCCGAAAAGAAGGAGCAGAAAAGAGTAATTAAGGCTATTTATAAATATAATAATAAGATATAAACTTTTGCGAGGACGCAAAAATGAAATTTAAGGATATTTGCTTAATATTCATCGGATTGGCTCTGCTGCTATGTTCACAATTTGCTTGGGGACAGAATGCAAGTATAAATCAAAGGGATAAAAGCGGATTGCCGACCGGAAAGTGGATTTTCTTTTTGGACAATGAGTTAAAGCCAATTGCGGACAGTGTAAATTATGTCTATTACAAGACGGTAAATTTCACAGACGGAGTGCCGAAAGGTTTTGTGAATTACTACTACAAATCCGGTAAGCTGTATTTCCAGACAACGGTGGTTTCTCTCAATCCGGATATGTATTCCGACGGCAAAATCACCTTTTATTCCGAAAGCGGAGAAAAAATTAAGGAATTGACTTATGCTCAAGGCAACTTAAACGGTTGGGCGGTTTATTATTTTCCCGACGGCAAAATACGAATGGAAGGAAATTATTTGGAGAATAAGAAAAGCGGAATTTGGAAGCAGTGGAATGAAGATGGCAGTTACAGTTTGGGCAACTATGACAATGATATTCCTGAGGGAGGGTGGACATATTATTCCGCAAAAGGTGAATTGCGGGCTGAAGGCAAGTTACATAACGGCAAACGCACAGGTAAATGGTTTCTTTACGGTGAAGGTGGAGAACGGGAAGAAGGCTCATATTTAAGCGGAAAAAGAGAAGGGAACTGGCTCGGTTTTTATTCTGACGGAACACCTTATTTTCAAGGGAGTTACAAACAAGACGAACGGGAGGGATTATGGAAAGAATGGTCACCCGCAGGTGAACTCAGTCAGGGCAATTACGCTCAAAATTTAAGGACGGGTCTTTGGACTTCTTACGACAGAAAGGGAAAGAAAATAGCGGAAGGAAATTACCTGAACGGTAAAAAAGAAGGGCAATGGTTGCATTATAATTCTGCGGGACAAATAGTTAAGACTGAAACTTATAAAGACGGAATACTTATTCCGTAAATTATGACTTTTCCCTCTTTCACTTTATAATTAGGCTGATGTATGCAACGGAAAATAATTTACTTCAGCCGCACAGTCACAGTTTTTAGCCTGAACAGGGATAAAGAATGAAAAAAATTAGTAAATTACTTTCCACCGCGGGTCACAAACCTGCGTTCAGCGGGTTGGAAATTATCAAGTATATAGGTCCCGGACTGCTGGTGACAGTAGGTTTTATAGATCCGGGAAACTGGGCTTCCAATCTGGCTGCGGGTGCGGGTTACGGCTACAAGTTGCTGTGGATGGTTACGCTTTCTACAATAATTTTGATAATACTGCAACACAATGCTGCTCATTTGGGTATTGCCACCGGTTTATGTTTAGCGGAAGCAGGAAGGATTTATTTGCCGAAAGGGCTTTCCTTTTGCGTTCTTGCTTCCGCAATTTTAGCGGCGGCTTTTACTGCCATGGCAGAAATTTTGGGAGGAGCGATCGCTCTGCAGATGCTGTTTCATCTTCCTTTAAGGGTCGGAAGTTTATTGATTTTCGGTTTAGTTATGTGGCTTTTGCTGGCAAATTCATACAGGAAACTGGAAAAGTATATTATCGGTTTTGTTTCGCTGATTGGTTTTTCTTTCATTTTTGAGCTCAGTCTGGGGGATGTTAATTGGTCGCAAGCAGCTTCAGGATGGGTTTCGCCTGTTTTGCCCGCAAACTCGATCGTGATTGTGATGAGCGTATTGGGAGCTGTGGTAATGCCGCACAATTTGTTTCTTCATTCCGAAGTCATCCAAAGTCGGCAGTGGAATTTGCAGGATGAAAAGATAATTCGGCATCAGTTAAATTACGAGTTTGCCGATACGGTTTCGGCAATGCTAATCGGTTGGGCAATTAACAGCGCTATGATTATTTTAGCCGCTTCCGCCTTTTATGAACATCATCTTCCGGTGACAGAACTTTCGCAAGCGCAAATTATGCTGAAGCCGTTATTGGGAAAAGCGGCGGCAATTATTTTTGCTGTTGCTTTACTGATGGCGGGAATAGCGTCAAGTGTGACTGCCGGGATGGCGGGAGGGACAATTTTTGCCGGACTTTATCAAGAGCCTTATGACATTAAAGACCGACACAGTAAAATCGGGGTTGGATTGACATTTGTGATTGCCACTCTCATTATTATGTTTATTCGCAATCCTTTTCAGGGCTTGATTTATTCTCAGATGCTGCTCAGTCTGCAATTGCCGGTTACAATTTTTCTGCAGATTTACCTCACTTCCAAGCGTAAAGTTATGGGCAAATATGCAAATTCTGTCGGCACTCAGCTTTTATTATGGATAGCCGGAGCAATAGTTTTTGCGCTTAATGTGCTCCTGCTCATCCAACTCGGAAGCTCCTTATAAAATGTTAGTTACGGTTCAGTTCAAGATAATTATATTTATCCGCAGGCTGGATAAGCGCAATAAGTATTTTTGGCTGACAAAAATTTACCGGGATTAAAGCTTTTCTTTGTTCTTCCGGGAGATATTATCATTGATGATTAGGTCTTTGAGCGCGCGTTTGGGAACATGATGCACTCCCGATTCGTCTCGCCAGTATTGGATGTTGTCAGGGTCTGAAAGTTTTTCAAGGACAACTTTTTCGGCAGGTTTGCCCAAAGCGATGCCTAAAATTATTTCCAAGTCGGAAGGCAGATTGAGAGCTTGGTGCAATTCTTCTTTGCGTGCTGAACCGAGCATGCATCCCCCTAAACCCATTTCCGTTGCGCCCAGTAAAATAGTCTGAGCAGCAATTCCCGTATCAATCAGAGTATTTTGTGAAATATTTTTGGGTCCTAAAATCAATATATAGGCAGATGGTCTTTCTGCTGGCTTCGGTCCGTGCCAATCCTTCAGATATGCAGCCCAAGCTACATGCTGAAAAATTATGGCATTATCATCAGGATTTATTGAATAGAAAAAACGCAAATTTTGCTGATTTGCCGCGCTCGGGCATAATCTTGCTAGATTTAATAATTGATAGATTTGGCGTTTGGTAATTTTCACCGAAGCGTCAAACCTGCGATAGCTTCTGTTTTTTCTGACTAATTGTTTAAGCAACTTTTCCTCCCGAATGAGTTAAACTTATTCCGTGCTTTGCCAAATCGGATAAGCCGTTACTCGGAGGTCAATTCCGCTCTGTTTGCACTCCAAATCTTTCAGGGGCAAAGCGTTAGCGATATTGTCAATGCAGATATCATTCCAAGCGAGATGCTTTCCTCCCAGAAGTTTGGGCGCTATGAACATAACGATTTTATCAATTAATCCCGCTTTCAGAAAAGAAGTATTGAGGCGGCTGCCGGTTTCCAGCAGAACAAATTGCACTTGGCGTTTATATAATTCATCGAGGACTGATTTCAGCTCAAATAAACCATTGTAGGCGGGCAACTTGCAGATTTCAATTCCCGCTATAAGCAATGCTTGTTCTTTGGCGGGATCGGAATAAGCTGCATCGATGAAGATGAGAGTGGGATATTGTTTGGCAGTTTGAACAATTTGGCTGGTTTCAGGAACTTGGTAATGGGCATCCAAAATTACTCTTAAGGGCTGTTTAATCGGGTTTTCCAGACGCACATTCAGCAGAGGGTCATCTTGCAAAACTGTTCCGCTGCCAGTTAAAATTGCATCCGCTTCCTCACGCAACTTATGGACTTCTTTAACTGATTCTTCACAACTGATCCAACGCGAAGAACCATCTTCCGCCGCAATCCTGCCGTCCAATGAAACTGCCGTTTTTAACAGAACAAAAGGACGCCGCTTCGTGATGTATGTGAGATAGCATTCCAACTGACGCGAGATTTCTTTTGCCAGCAAACCGCTTTTAACTTCAATTCCTGCTTCTTTTAAGAGCCGGATGCCTTTTCCGGAAACGAGAGGATTGGGGTCTTCGATGCCGATAAAAACACGAGCGATACCCGCATCGATAACGGCTTCGGCACAAGGAGGAGTTTTCCCGTAATGCGAACAAGGCTCCAAAGTGACGAACATATCGGCTCCGTGACAGTCTTCAGTGCAATTTTTCAGAGCTTGCACTTCCGCATGGTCAGAACCGTAAGCTTGCGTCCAACCTTCACCGATAATGCGAGCGTTTTTTACGATGACAGCACCGACAAAAGGATTGGGGGAACAGCGTCCGCGGGCATTTTCCGCCAGTTCAAAAGCGCGCTGCATGAATTTCAGTTCTTCAACCATTTTTCAGATGTTCCAGATTCTTCTTCACTATTTCGGCTTTGGGGTCAAACAGCAAAGCCTGCTGCCAAATTTGCAGCGCTTTTTCCTTTTGTTCTAATCCTAAATAACAAATTCCCATATTATTTAACACATTGATGTCCTGTGGGTTAGTGCGGAGGATAGTTTGCCAATGCGCAAGAGCGGAAGCGTAATTTTGGCGTTGCATATCAAGTAAGGCGAGTTGGAAAAGTGGTTCAGTCCAATCCGGCTCCAATATTAATGCCAGTTGGAAATCCTTTTCCGCTGTTTCGGTATTTTCTTCCTGCAGTGATGTCAATCCTTCGTAATAGTAAAGGTCCGGGCACAAAGGATACACTTCAAAGTCGTGCCGGAGGCGGTTTTGCACTTCATCAGTATGGTGATTGCTAAGCAGTAAAGCCAGATTGCGGAACTCATCTTTTTGCATATAATAGTCCTGCAAAGTGCCCCAAACTGTTTGCAGCAATTGCCAATCTTTATTCGGACGGATAAAAATGAAAGTCCAATTTTCCTTGTGATTAAGTTCGCAAAAGACGAAAGCTTGAGTTTGTTCGGCAGTGAAGCCGGCATTGATGACAGCTTGGTTTTTAACTTTCGGCAAAAGCGGGTGCTTCATCAAGGTTTGGATGAACAGGTCAAAATATTCCTGTTCAATTTGTCTTTCACCCGTGTGAAATTGCAGAACCTTATCCCAATCTTGAGTGATGACAGCATTGAGATACTGCTTTGCCAGCTCTTCGGGGTGCACAGTCACCTCTTTGTTTATAGGCAGCTGCAAATTCAAATACTTGTTCAGCAGGATAATGATGCCGTTATCCTGAAAAGCGAATTTTCCGAGCCAAGTAAGCAAGCGTTCTTTGCCATCTTCACTGCGGCTGAGTTCGTAAGCTGAGCGTCCTTGCAATTCATTTAGAGGAGCGTGAATCCAAAAAGGAAGATATTTATCCAGCCAATCCAGAAATTCGGTTCTGGAATCCGATTTAACTGTGGGCAAAGCATTTGACCCTTCTGCCTGATGAGGAGTGTAAGGGCAAGCGGAAGGACATTTGCCGTCACTGCGATAAGTGTTGCAGCACTGCCAACCCAAATTTTTATTCACCCGGAGGCAATAACGAACGAAGCGCTCATCCCTGCAGACCTTACAGCGTTCTTTTTTCAACCATTCAGGCATTTTTCAACCCGCTTTCCCAATCCGTTATTAAAGGCGGCATTTTGCGCTTGAACTCGGATTGCTTCATCATTTTCTTTACTTTTACCACCTGTTCTGAAGGAAAACCTTGCCGAATGAGTTCTTCGGGTGCAAGCTGCAATTCCGTTAAGCGGAAGAGGATTTCATCCAATTGCGGATAAGTGATGCCGATTTCACCTTCGTCGGTTTGACCTTCCCATAAATCGGCGGAAGGAGTTTTATTAATTATCCGTTCGGGGAGAGAAAGTTTTTTTGCCAATTGCCAAACCTCAGTCTTATAAAGATGTCCTATCGGTTCAAAGGCGCAAGCTCCGTCCCCGAATTGAGTGAAATAACCGATGAGCAGTTCTGTGCGGTTGGAAGTGCCCTGCACTAAAGCTTTATACTTAGCCGATAAATCATATAAAACGCACATTCTTATGCGTGCCGTCCAATTTCCGCGTCGCAAATTCGAAGCGTCGGGTGCGTAATTCGCAAAATAGCCATCTGTTAATGAGGAAATATCTATTCTTTCCCAGCTGATACCGAGCTCTTTTGCCAACAGCATTGCATCTTCACAAGAGGAAGAATTTCCATTTTTACAGGGAAGCATGATGCCGTGCACCATATCTTTGCCCAAAGCTTGAACTGCCAGAGCTGCGGAAAGAGATGAATCTATTCCTCCCGAAAGACCGATTACAACTTTTTCAAATCCGTTTTGGTGAACATAACCTTGAATGAAAGCCGCAATCCGACTTTTTTCCTTTTCTCCGTCAAAAGAGCGCATCTTTAATCCTTTGTTTCCATATTTATTTTATTCTTTTCAAAAAACTATGAGAAAATAAAGGAGAAAATGTCAACCCGAAAAATTATGCGGAAGGTCTTGCGTCAATATAATCAGCGAGTTATCATTTCTGTTTCCGCATTGAAAGCAAAATATGAAAGCGGAACGATAATTGCACTTGCATAAAAATGCCGAAGTTATTTTCGGGAATTTCAGAGAGGATAGATATGTTGAAAAAAGCAGTAATTTCGCTCAGTTTTGTGCTGGTTCTGTTTGGTTGTGCGCAAAAGAGCACTGAATGGAACAAAGATCATGTATTGCAATTGGCAGAAAGTATTCCGCTGACGGGCAATCCTATGGATTTGGATACCTCCAGTCAGAATGTGTATATTGCTGAAGATCAAGGCGGGCTGTCAATCGTTAATCTTTCCGCTCATACTCGGCAGTGGATAACCAATTTTATCAGCGTAACCGGTGATACTATTCCCTTGATAAAAATTCGCAAAGTGTCCGTCGTTCCGGAAATTAACCGGTTATTCATAAACGAAACTGACGGCTCTGACCTCATTCGCATAATCAATACGACTAATCCGGACAGTATGAGGATTTTGGACAATATCACAGGTGCCACGCAAGATATACAAGACATGAAATTTCAAGCTATTACTGATGCCGGCAGCCAATTTATTTATGAAGGCTTCTTCTGTTCGGGAAGGGATGTCAGTTACGGGAAATACGGAGTTCACGCAGCAGGTTTGCCTCCTTATTTCTCCATCACCAAAACTTACACTTCTCCCGCTTCCGCCAACGGTGCTTTTTTTACGAATCAATATGTCTATGTTGCTGCCGAGCAGCGCGGTCTGGAAATTTTCAATCGTAGTTCGGGAAGCAGAATCGGCGAATTGGATTTACCGGGAGAAGCGCAAAAGGTAAAAGTTGTAGGCAATTACGCTTATCTGCCTTGCCGTCAGAACGGTCTGCAAATAGTTAATGTGGCTGAGCCTTCCGCGCCCTATAAAGTAAGCGGATATGATACAGGCGGTTATGCCACAAATGTAGATGTCTGGAATAATTATGCGGCAGTCAGTTCCGGAGGGGGGGGTATCTACTTATTTGATGTAACCAATCCCGCTCATCCAGTGCTTTTGGATAACATCACCGATTGCGGTTACGCCAATAATGTGCGTTTTTTGAATGGTAAATTATTAGTTGCCGCACGGGATAAGGGGTTATTGATTTATAAGCTTGTTTTTTAAGCTAAATAATATCAGCCGCCGCTGATTAGGTGGATGATGGAAACTTCAGCTCCTTCGGGAACGAGGGTTGTGTCATATTGTTCTTTTTTCACTAAAACGCCGTTAAGCTTGACCACCAGCATCTTAAAAGTATAATTCATTTTATTCAGGAGAGAAGAAACTGTCATTCCCTCTTCCCATTCCACCTGATTGCCGTTAACTGTTATAGTCTTCATAAATGAAATTACTTTCTCCTTCTCGTCTGCTATGCCTAATACAACTTCTGCAGCCATACTGATAACATAATAAAGTCAAGGAAGCTGTCAAGCGGGAATTAGGTATTGACAAAATCAGGGAAAGAAAAAGATAAGTTCCAATAAAGAAAGAAAATGTCCTGAAAGGAGATTGATAAATGAAACAGGGAATTCACCCCAAATATGAAAAAGTGATTGTCAAGTGCGCTTGCGGCAATACATTTGAGACGCGTTCCACCAAAAGTGAACTCAATGTTGATATCTGCAATGTTTGCCATCCTTTTTATACAGGCAAACAGAAGATTGTTGATACCGCGGGACGCGTGGAGAAATTCAACCGCAAATATAATTTAACTGACAAGAAATAGAGCACTTTAGACGCTGCGCCATTTTTCCGTTTTGTTGGGGAAATGGCGTTTTTATTTCTAAACTCTAACTATCCTATTCGCTCAATTGAAAGTAAATGCAACAGGAATAAACAGTTAATGGAAGAAAAGAAGCAAATTTATGTAGGCGGCCAGGCAGTGATTGAAGGTGTGATGATGCGCGGTCCGGAATGCCTTGCGACAGCTATTCGTCGGAAAGACGGCAAGATTGAAGTTTGGCGTAAACCCTTTATCAGCGCTACGAATAAGGTGAAATTTTACGGTTTGCCTCTTGTCCGGGGCTTTGTCTCTATTATTGAAATGCTGAAAATCGGTCTGGAAACACTTACATTTTCCGCTCAGCGCTTTGAACTGGATTTAACTGAAGCGGAAAAAAGCAAACCCAAATCCTCAGCCCGCGAAAAAGCTGAAGAATATATTACCTATGTTATCGCTTTTGTTTTGGCTTTTGTCTTGTTCGGTTACCTGCCTTACCAAATCAGCGATTGGCTGAAGTTGAGCAGAAACAATCTCTACTTCAATCTCTTTGCCGGCGGTGTGCGTATCGTATTTTTCGTGCTTTACATCTATCTCATCAGTCTGATGCAGGATGTCAAACGCCTTTTTCGGTATCACGGAGCCGAGCATAAAAATGTCAATGCTTACGAACATAATGCACCTTTGGAAATATCGGAAATTCAGAAATGGCCTACTTTGCACCCGCGCTGCGGCACCAGTTTCATTTTTTTGGTGTTGCTGGTTTCCATTTTGGTGTTTGCTTTAATCGATACGGGCGTGGTGGCTTTCATTTTACACGGACCCGTTCCCGTTTTGCTGCGTTTGGGATATCACCTTTTACTTCTTCCTCTGGTAGCGGGCATCTCTTATGAAGTGTTGCGCTTTTCCGGTAAGAATCTAAATCATCCTCTCGTTAAACTGATGACTGTTCCCGGCATGGCATTGCAGAAAATTACCACTCAACCTCCGGATGATTCAATGGTGGAAACTGCGCTGGTGGCAATGAAGGTCGCATTGGATGAGGATGTGAGTGAATATAATATCACATGGGTCAATAAATAATGCTTCCCGCAGAAAAACTGCAAAACTTGGAGGACGAATATCACAGTCTGAGAGAGCGTCTTTCCGATCCTAATCTGCCTGCTGACCCCAAAACTTATCGTGAGCTGAACCGTCGCTTCAAAGAACTTACGGAAATTATGAATGCGTGGCAGCACTGCCGAAAATTGGAAGAACAGATATCCTCCACGCGCACTTTATTGGATACGGAACAAGATCCGGAAATGCTTGAGCTCACAAGGGAGGAAATTTCCCGTTTGGAAACTCAATTGGAAAAAGCGGAAAGTAAAGTGAACGAACTTCTTATTCCGCACGATCCTAATGACGATAAAAATGCCATTGTGGAAATCAGAGCCGGCACCGGGGGTGAAGAAGCTGCCTTGTTTGCAGCGGATCTTTTTCGCATGTATTCCTATTATGCGGAAAAGAAAAAATGGAAGCTTTCCGTAATCAGCAGCAATGAAACAGGTTTGGGCGGCTTTAAAGAGATCATTTTTCAACTTACGGGAGAACAGGTCTACGGCACAATGCGCTTTGAAAGCGGAGTGCATCGCGTGCAACGCATTCCCGTTACTGAAGCGGGAGGACGGATTCATACTTCCGCAGTTTCCGTTGCAGTTTTGCCGGAAGCTGAAGATATCGATATTGAACTCAACGAAAACGACCTGCGCATTGATGTTTATCGCAGTACCGGTCATGGAGGACAAAGCGTCAATACTACAGATTCCGCTGTTCGCATTACGCATTTGCCAACCGGCATCGTTGTCACTTGTCAGGATGAAAAATCCCAAATCAAGAATAAAGCGAAAGCGTTAAAGGTTTTGCGTTCCCGTCTGCTGGACTTGGAAATCAGTAAGCAGGAGCGGGAAATTGCTTCACAGCGCAAAGCTCAAGTAAGCACCGGTGACCGTTCCGCTAAAATCCGCACTTATAATTTTCCCCAATCCCGTGTTACCGATCACAGAATTAACTTGACAACCTATAATCTGGAAGGTTTTCTTGCCGGCGAGATTGATGAATTCATTAATGCTTTAAAGATTGCATGGCGGAATGAGAAGGTAAATTCATAACATTTATGGGAATTATTCCTGTTCTTTTTCTGATTTTATTTTTTCTGTGCTTATCGTTTCTTTTTTCGGGTTTAGAAACGGGGCTGATGTCCGTTAACCGTCTCAAATTGGAAGAAGCAGCCCGCTCCAATAAACGCTATGAACATCTGCTAAAATTTATTCAGCAGCCGGATAAATTCCTCGGCACCACTTTAATCGGAAATAATATAGTCAATGTCATCATAGCTTCCGTTTCCACCTATTTGGTGCAAAGCCTGACCAACAATTACGGAATTACGAATTTTGACCCGCGGTGGATGTCATTAATCAGCGGCGGCGTTGTCCTTATCTTCGGAGAAATCATTCCCAAAGCCATTTTTCGCGACTATGCGGATACTTTGGTGCCGCAGATGTATCCCGTGCTCATTTTCTTTTACACCTTACTGAAGCCGTTTGTTGCTGCTGTCACTTGGCTCAATCGTTCCATCCAAAAACTACTGAAAATTGATACTTCTTCCGGAATGTTCTATCTTACGCGTGATGATTTGGCTTTCCTGCTTTCGCAAACTACTGTTAATCCTGAAGAAGAGCCGCATTTGGAAATGATTGAAGACGCTCTGGAATTCAACGCTCAAAAAGCGCACAATGTTATGGTTCCGCGCACCGATGTTGTTGCCATTGAGGCTTCCACTCCTCTTTCCGAAGTTCAAAAAATAGCTGCCAAAGAAGGTTTTACCCGTTATCCGGTTTATCAAGAAACGCTGGATAATATTGTCGGGATCCTGATTATTTATGACATCATCCGCAAAGGCAGTTCCGATACTTTGACAGCCGGTCAATTGGTGCACGAACCGTATTTCATTCCCGAAAATACCGATTTGGATATTGTTTTAAAGGAAATGCAGAAGCGTCATCTCAGCATGGCCGTAATTGTTGATTCTTTTGGCGGAACTGCAGGAATTATCACTATGGAAGATATTTTGGAAGAAATCGTTGGCGATATTATTGACGAATATGACACTGAAGAAGATACGGAAAACGAAGTGGAACAAATCGGACCAAATACCTGGATTGTGGCAGGCGATGTGGAAATTGATACTCTCAACGACGAATACGAAATGGAGCTTCCCAAAGGCGATTATGTAACCGTGGCGGGATTGATTTTGGATAAATTGGAGCGAATTCCGCATCAGGGTCAAATCATTTCTTGCGGAAAATACAGTCTGCAGGTTCTGCAAACCACGAGCCGTAAAATCGTCAAAGTAAAAATCCACTGCGAAGACACAGGGAAAGCAGATACAATAAATGAACAAAAAGAGGATAAATTATGAAACTGATGGAGTGCGTGCCCAATTTCAGCGAAGGCAGAGACAAGAAAGTGTTGGACGCCATAGCGGATGAAATTCGTTCAGTGCGCAATGTAACTTTGCTGGATATAGATCCGGGAGCGGATACAAACCGCACGGTTTTTACTTTTGCCGGTGAACCGGAAGCTGTTGTGGAAGCGGCTTTTCTTGCCATCAAAAAGGCTGCCGAATTGATAGATATGAGTAAGCATCACGGAGCCCATCCTCGCATGGGAGCTACAGATGTCTGTCCTTTTATTCCAATTTCGGAAATGAGTATGGACGAATGCGTCCAATGGGCAAAAGTATTGGGCGAAAGAGTCGGACGCGAGCTTAACATTCCGGTTTATTTATATGAATATGCGGCAACCAAACCGGAGTGGCAAAATCTGGCAAATATTCGTCAAGGCGAGTATGAAGCTTTGCCGGAAAAAGCCAAAGATCCGTATTGGAAACCGGATTTCGGCCCTCATGAATTTAATCCTAAAAGCGGTGCCACTGCCATCGGTGCGCGCGAATTTCTCATTGCCTACAACATAAATTTGAATACCAGAGACAAAAGGAAAGCGCATGAACTGGCTTTGATGATAAGAGAAAGCGGTCGTCCTGCCAAAGGTCCGGACGGGAAGCAATTGAAAGATGCCGAAGGCAATAAAATCATCATTCCCGGTCTCTTTCAATACTGCAAAGCGGTCGGATGGTATATTGAAAGTTACCGGCGCGCTCAAATCAGTATTAATTTGACTAATTACAAAGTCACTCCCCCGCACTTGGTTTTGGAAAAAGTGCGCAGTTTAGCTGCGGACATTGGTATTCAAGTTACGGGCAGCGAACTGGTTGGCCTCATTCCCAAAGATGCTTTATTGGAAGCGGGAAAGTTTTATCTGAGACGGATGAATGAAAGTGCCGGTCTTCCGGAAAAAATGATTTTGGAAACTGCAGTTCAAAGCATGGGTCTGACTGACCTTGGTCCTTTTGACCTGAATAAAAAAGTGATTGAATATGCCATTGCTCGGCAAGACGCTTTGGTAAAGCTGTCGCTGAATGATTTTTGCGATCTTTTGTCCACGGACGAACCTGCTCCCGGAGGAGGAAGTGTGGCAGCATTATGCACAGCTATGAGTGCAGCCTTAACATCCATGGTTTCCAATTTAACCTTTGATAAAAAGGGCTATGAAAATGTGCAGGAAGAAGTTCTGTCCCTGGCGGAACAAGGTCAAAGTATTAAAGAGAAAGCTCTCCAAATCATTGATCAGGATACTGATGCTTTCAATCAAATGATGGAAGCACTCCGTCTGCCGAAAAAGACTGAAGAAGAAATTGCTCTTCGCAATGCCAAAGTGGAAGAAACTACGCAAAAAGCGATTCTGGTGCCGATGGAAACCCTCAAACTTTCTCTGGAAGCGATGAAACTGGCGCAACGCATAAGCCAAATCGGCAATCTAAACGCTGTCTCCGACGCAGGAGTTGCAGCTCTGACTGCACTTTCCGGTGCCAAAGGTGCCTATTACAATATCTTAATCAACAGCAAAAGCCTTTCTACGGAAAGCTTTAAACGGGATATCCTCTCCTCTGCGCAAGCTCTGCTGCAAGAAACGGAAAATCTGGCTCAAACCGTGGAGCAAGAGCTCTTCAAAAGGCTTGGTTGATATAAACACCTATAAGTTTGTGCAATAATTCAGAACTTGGAGAGGAGCGGTAGACAAAAGCGGACTGCTTCTGCCAATAAATCGGCTAAAGCTGTTTGATATGAGACATCCAATTCTCCCGTCCACTCGTCCATAAAGATTTTCTTGAATTCAATCGCCAAAGCTATAACTCTATTGGGGAAAGTATTGTGCAAGTGACGGACAAAATTTCCGCCGGGAAATTTGACATCGCACCTGCAGTCAATTACGCGTTCCCGAATCTGTTTGCCGTCAATCTTTTCGCGTAAAGCCTCAACCCACGGATAATATTTTTGGGGAAGATTACTTCGTCCAATGATAATGTCCGGATTATTTTTTTGAGGAGCGGGAGCAGCATTTGCACCGTTTCTGCGATGATTGTAAGAGTGCAAGTCCAGCACCAGCAGCAGAGGATGATGCAGTAATAATCGACGCACTGTATATTCCGCCAAACCATACCAGCCGTCGTAAGCTTCATACAATTGACGCAATAAATCTTCCGACAAAGGTTTTTTCCTGACAGGCAAACCCCAACAGTCTTCCGGTTTTTGGTAAACTGCATCTTTCCTCTTGCGATTCAAATCAACGGCAAATCTGCTTGTTTGGACAAGTAGTTGATTGGCATAAGGAGCGGCGAAATTTTCCGTGAAGGGATCTTCTTCTCTCAATCTATCCGCTTCGCTGATTCCGCAAGAGGAAAGCAGAACAGAAGGCATCCAATGTCCTGCATGAATAGCAGAAGCAAGGATTGGCTCCTGTTCATCGGTAAGTTCAACGCAGCTTTTAATCAGGCAGTTTTCCAATTGTCTATCCATTCGCTGCATTGTGCCAAAAGGCGTAAGTAATCGTGAAAAATATTGGTCAGTAAAGCACGGGAAGGAGTTTTTTGCTGTGCGGAAAGGTAGCGCAAGACTTTGACTTCGGTGTGCAGAATTTCTTCCAGACTGTCCAAAAGCTGAGCTGTAGTTTTAGGAATTGAGACATTCTGCAGAAAGCAGATACCTTTGAAAACGGGAATCAGAGCTTGGAAGGAAGAACGCATCATCCGATACAAGCCACGGTTCAGATGATTTAAGCGCAATGCATATTCTCGCGTCAAAATCCATTTGCTGCGCAGCTCTCTTTCAATTTGATTGCGCACATTGTCTTTGCCGAATTGCAAAGTTGCCATGACATCATCCTCGCCATAAAGATTGGTATAATCGGATTGAATATCCAGCCATTCTAAAGGATACGAATCCAAAGAGGTGAGGATAAAACGGCGGCTGACAACCAAAGGTGTGGGTAAACGGTATTTGCGCAAGAGTTGAGTTAGAGGATGGAAAGCGGAAAGGAATTTATCGGGTTCGGAATCAAACAAGAGCATCCACTGCCCGTCGCGATAAGAGACAATTTGCTTCACTTGCGGATAAAGGTCACGCACTTTACCGGTCATTAAAGTCCAATCAATCTGTTTCATAATTTCTCCTTATTTTCTTCTTCCGTTCGGCAACAGATCAAAAGCTGTAAATCATTTTTTTAATCCGTTGCAGGACAAAGGGAAAAAGGTTATGCCTCATGGGCGGAAGCTACAGAATTACTTTCGTATTTTTGTAAGTAAGCGGCGGCACAAAGTTTTGCCAAATTGCGAATTCTGCCGATGTAGGCAGCGCGTTCGGTCACGCTGATTACGCCTCTTGCATCCAATAAATTAAAAGTATGGGAACATTTTAGCAGTTCATCATACGCGGGAAAGACTAAATTTTGTTTAATCAGGTCTTGGCATTCGTTTTCACCGGTTTGGAAACGCTCAAACAACACAGTCGGATTTGCCGCAGTAAAATTGTATTCCGAATATTCCACTTCTCTTGCGAAAAAGAGCTCTTCGTAGCGCGTGCTTTCATTCCACATCAATTGTCTGTAATCATCCACATTTTGGATATACATAGCAAGGCGTTCCAAACCGTAAGTCAATTCCACGGAAACGGGCAAAACATCCATACTGCCGACTTGCTGAAAATAGGTGAATTGACTGATTTCCATACCGTCCAGCCACACTTCCCAACCCAAACCCCATGCACCTAAAGTGGGAGATTCCCAATCGTCTTCCACAAAACGGATATCGTGCTGTTCCAATTCAATTCCGATTGCCTGCAGACTTCTGAGATAAAGGTTTTGAATATCATCGGGAGAAGGTTTAATCAGGACTTGGAACTGATAGTAATGTTGCAGGCGATTAGGATTTTCACCATAGCGACCGTCTTTCGGACGACGGCACGCTTGAGGAAAGGCAACCGAAGTCGGTTTCGTTCCCAAAGCCCCGAAAAAAGTGGAAGGGTGAAAAGTCCCCGCTCCCATTTCAACATCGTAAGGTTGGACAAGATTGCATCCTTGTTCAGCCCAATAGTGTTGTAAAGTCAGAATAATGTTTTGAAAAGTCATTGTCTACTCCGAACGGTGCGTTTTTATCAAGTTCAAGCACAAAGTGATATTTTTCTTCATAAGCTTCAATTCTTTTGCCAGTTCTGCTTTTTCTTCCGCGGAAAGAGTGGAAGCATTATCCGAAGCGGAAGTTGCAAAGAAGTCAATTTCCAATTGGTCGCGCGTCTTTTTGTCTTGCTTAAGTTTCTGTCTTGCGCCTTCAATAGTGAATTTCTGCTCGTAGAGCATGTGTTTGATCTTGCGCAATAATTCTATATTTTCTTCCGTATATTGGCGATTGCGACCGTGACCTTTGTGCGGTTTCAATTGAGGAAATTCCGTTTCCCAGTAACGGATTACATAAGGTTTGAGGTCCAGCAGATTACTCACTTCACCGATAGTGTAATAGTATTTACTCATTTCAACCTCTTGCCGGAGGGAAATAATATCTTGTCATTCAGCAAAGCGCAGACGATTAAAACCAAAGCAAGCAGGATAATCAATCGCGGCCAGCGGTAAAGATAATAGTAAAGAGGAACTTTATCCGCACGATAGAGAGGCGCTTTGATATTCTTAATTTCAAACAGTTTAGTTTGCGTCAAAACTCTTCCCATAGGGTCCACCGCCATACTGATTCCCGTATTGGCGCAACGGTAAATCTGAATCCTATTCTCCACAGCCCTAAACTTTGTCATCATTCCGTGCATCCACGGTCCGACAGACCGGCCAAACCATGCATCATTCGTGATATTGACCAAGAAGTCAATTTTATCCGGAGGACCGCCTTTATTTTCTCCCTCATTGCGAAAAGCCATTTTGTGAATTAGTTCGGGGAAGGCAATTTCAAAGCAAATCAAAGAAGAGAAGGTCAAGTTTCCGCTGTTAAAATATCGGCACGCGGGACCGTATTCCCAATTAGCCTGACCGAATTGCAATTTCCACAGGAAGGGAAAGTAATTAAGATAGGGAATGCGTTCTCCCACAGGCACAAGAATGATTTTGTAATACGGTTCGTCATATTTTTGGAAAGGCTTGAATAAAGTAGCGGCATTATAGTAATATGCTTCCCCCGGATAGTTTTCCGGGGCGGGAAGCACATCGGGAAAGCCGGTAAAAATATCCAAATGATAAATATTGCAAAGCTCCTGCACCATTTCCCTGCGCGTATGGTCACGCAAAAGATAAGTGGGCATTGCAGCTTCGGGCCAAATCAAAAGTTTAGTGGAATCTTGGGCGGCTTGGGCAGTTAATTCGTTATAGCGTTTGAACAGCTCGTCAAAATGCTCGGTTTCCCATTTTTCATTTTGAGGAATGCTTGGCTGCATAATCGTGATATGCTCATCAGTTTTAGTGAGTTTAACACTTTTGAAGCACCAAAGACCGTATCCTACCCATAAAATCAAGATCAGACCCAAAGGGATCAGATTTTTATATTTACCGCGCAAAATGTTATAGAGCAGGACATTGCACACCAGCAGCAGCAAAGAAAGAAAGGCTATTCCACCAATATCTGCAGCTTGCAGTAAAACCGTATAATCAGTTAAAGAGTAGCCCAAATCCAGCCACGGAAAACGAAATTCGGTGAAATTCTGCAGATACTGCACGCTGAGCATGATAACGATGAAGCCTATATATTTGAAGCGCGGAAGTTTTTGCCAAATCAGTTGCACAGCCAGAAAAGCGAGATAGTAATAAATCGTGTAAAAGACGATGATGCCGATAAATCCCCAAGCGGTAACACCCCAAATCCAATGCAGCCAAATTGTCAAACCGGCGGCGTTGTAAATGAAAGCGTCCCGCAGCAATATCTTCCCTTTTTTCTTTCCTCTTTCAAAATAACAGAGCAAAGGAATAACACTGATAAATCCCATCCAGCCGCAATGAAAAGGCAAACGCGAAAGTCCGTTCAGAATTGCACTGAGCAAAATCAAAAAAATATCCATCGCTATGTTTGGCTCCTTTGATAAACGGGACGAATAGTCAACACGGAATTCCCGCTCACTAACAGCAAAGTCCTTTCTGCGACAAAAAGACGAGCTTCCGTTTCACGCCATCCGCAAGGTAAAATGAGGTCCGAATTAGATAAACGAACCGCACCGTTTTCATACGTATATAAATTTTGATATTGATCAATAACAGCTTGATGTTCGAGCGTTTGCAGCAAGCGTCCCAAAGAAGAATAATATAAAGAAGATGAGGCATCTCCGTCAACGACAACAATGTAATCTCGACAGCAATTCAGTTGAGAAACACTGTCAATTTCAAAACGCCCGAAAGTAAAGATTACCTTGCCGTCCAAACCGTTAATTTTACTGATTTCTTGCCGCGAAGCATCATAAATCAATAAATCGCCGTCCGGAGTGCAGCAAAACTTTGCAGGCTGGCTGAATGAGGATAGTTTGGTATCCGCAATCCATTTCCCGTCCGGTGAAAACTTGCGGATTAAACAGGCAAAAGAGTCCAAAGTCAACAAATTTCCGTCAGGGTCCAAAGCGATGTCGCTTAACTTTTGGAAATTTGAACTTCCCATACCCAATCCGCCAATTTGGTTTATCTGTTTATCGTCACGATAGAAATACACATAGGGACGGCTCTCTTCCAACAGGTAAAAAGTGCCGGAAGAGTAATCGTAAAGAGCTTTTCCCACCGAAAAAGGATATTGCTTTACGGCATCTGTTTCCAAAGCCGCGGGAGGTATATTGCGTCCGGTCTCAATTGAAGAGCACGCATTCAGCACAAAAACAGCTGCAAATATCAACTCCAAACAAACGGGAAAATTATGCTTTACCGCCATTTTATTGACCGGGTCCATGCAGCCAAAGGTCTTTCAATTTGCCCTGAAAAGTAGTTTTATTGCCGAAACGATTTCGCTCCAAAGTGTAAGCGATATCAATTTCATCATTCTTATGCAGCAAAGGAAGATAATCACCCAAATTGTAACCGATTAAATCAAGCGTTGCCCCGTTTTTGATCACTCGCAGTTTCAGATGATTGCGTCCCACATTGTAAGGATAACCGGCAATTGTTACTTGACGAGTAAGAAAGACAGGATGCTGATTTCCCGGACCGAAAGGTGCAAAACGATCCAGCCAACTCATCAAAATGTTGTTGATTTCATAAAGCTCCAATTCATGATCAATCTGGAGCGGAGGCTTGATTTTATCCAACTGCAGATGTTGTGCTATATAATGACTCAGCTCATTTTCAAAGCGGTCAATGTATTCCTGATAAAGAGTCAGACCCACCGCATATTTATGCCCGCCGAAACTGTGCAGATTATGTTCTGTCTGTTTTAACGCTTCAAATAAGTCAAAATCAGCTACACTGCGTCCGCTTCCGCTGCCGAAACCGTCCTTAAAGGAAATCATGATCACGGGACGATAATATTTCTCAACCAGTTTGGAAGCCACAATTCCGATTACACCTTGATGCCAATCGTCGGAACTGATGACCATGCAAGGCGTATGCTCCAAGTCTTTGTATTTTTTCTCAATAATTTCGCACGCTTCCACAAAAGTCTTTTGATCTTCCTGCTGGCGTAAAGAATTTTGCTGTTCAATGATTTCAGCCAGTTCATGACCGCGTTCGTCATCAGTGGAAATGAGCAATTCAACTGCAACGGAAGCACTTCCCATTCTTCCTGCGGCATTAATGCGAGGAGCCAATCCAAAAACTATGTCCGTGGTGTCCAAATCCTTTTGGTTCAAGTTGCAGATTTTGATCAGCGCATTCAGTCCCTTATTCTTTTTTTCAATCAAGTGTTGCAAGCCTATTCGGGCAAAAATGCGGTTTTCGTCAATTAAGGGAACAATATCTGCAATAGTTCCGACCGCTACTAAATCCATATACTTGAGAATGTTTTCCGGGGTGGCAATTTGCAGCCTTTGATAAATTGCCATCAAAAGTTTATAGGCAACTCCGACGCCCGCTAAATGCGGAAAAGGATAAGTTGTGCCCGGAAGTTTGGGATTGATGATAGCGTAAGCGGCAGGCAATACATCTTTTGGATTATGATGGTCGGTTATGATTATTTCCATTCCCGCGGCATTGATAGCATCAATTTCCTCAATTGCATTGACACCGCAGTCCACACTAATGATTAATTTAGCTCCTGAATTTTTCAAATACTCCAAACTATTGAGCGACAATCCGTATCCGTCTACCATCCGATGAGGAATGTAAAAATCAACTAATCCGCCGATCCTGCGCAAACCCAAATACAGTAAAGCGGTGGATGTCGTCCCGTCAACATCGTAATCACCGAAAATGATGATTGGTTCTTTTTGCTCTATAGCTTTTAATATGCGGTACACAGCTTTATCCATCTGCTCAAATAGAAAGGGATCGTGAAGTTTTTCCAACTTCGGATGAAAAAATTCGGTGATCTGTTCCTTCGTCTGAAAACCGCGCTGATAAAGCAATTCGGCAATCAGTGGCGGGCATTTCAAATCTTCCGAAATGGATTTTACTTCCGCTTGAGCCTCATTATTCAACGCTGCCGGCTGCTCCCATTGCATTTCCATAAGATAACCTTTATTTATTTCTATTTTATTCTTTTAAGGATTTCGGCAATAGCTTTTCCAAATCTCTATATCAATGCGGCTGACTGATTCAATTTATCGCTGAAATCATATTTTGTCAATTTGCGAAATTCTTCTAATCTTGTAAAGTATATTTTTGTTAATATAGCTAACCTTATGCTTCACTTGAAGTTATAGCTCTTAACTTCATATCCTGCCAATAAGATAAATAGGAAGGGGAAGGGATGCTTCACAATTAACGGGTAATTTTTTCCAATTTGCCTTTCACCTTTTATTCTTTTAGAAAAGTTATCCGGCATATTTTTCTCTTTTCTTCCTTTTGATTATCGGAGGGTTAACGGAGGGTTAGCGTGGGGAAAGCCTCCGTTAACCCTCCGCTGAATAAGAGAAAGAACGGCTACTAAGGTCTACAAATTTATTTACCGAAAATAGGTCCTTAATTAGATTGGGAAAAGCTTTTTTCGCAGGACTTTAATTTTAGTGCTCTTAAGATATTCGAATTATGAAAAATAAATTGACAAAATTAAGCTATAGGTTAATTTAGTAATGAGAATAGCAAGAAGGTTAAGAGAATTTGAAAGAACTGACTTATTAGAAAGAAGAAGAAACAGATTTGTTTCCTTGTATGTGGACAGTGCTTTTGAGGATACATTATTAGACTTTTTAGAAGATAAAAAGCATGAAAAAATTAAAAAGAAATTTCAGATGATAGCCGATATGTTAGTATGCGGAATGCCTGTTACAAAAGAACTTTATGGCCAAGAAATGAATTCTTTCGTTTCCAAAGATGTATATGCGTTTAAGATAAAAATAAATGGAAATCATAGAATATATACGAAGGAATTTAATCTGGAAAGTGAAAGAAGAATTGTATTAATTGAGCATAGGTATAAAAAGTCGGAAGTTCTGAATAAAGAATTGAGAGAGTTGGTAGACAGAATAGGAGCTTATGAATATGAATTCCAAGAATGATTTAAGATGGAGAGAATTATTAAGTTTTAAAAATCGGGAAGAAGAGATTGAACTTGAAGCGGATATGATTAGTATTAAAATAGCTTCTGAAATTGAGAAACTTATTGAAAAGAAAGGTTTGACCAAGAAAGAATTTGCTAAGATAATCGGTAACTCTGCAGCTTATGTAACTCAGATTTTGCGTGGCGATAAACGCATAAATATGAAATTTCTGGCTCAAATTATTAAAAGTTTCGATGTTTCCTTTGAATTTCAATTCGTTAATAACGATGAGATTAACATTGATTTTATGGATACGGTTTTTGATATAGCGGGAAAAGCGGATAAAAAGGAGAAGCAGAAAAAATCCACTCCGCCCAAAACAACTAAAAAACGAAAAACCAAAGATTAAGTTAAGTAGCATATTCTTCGCTTTCAAAAGTTTTTTCCTCGATTTGCTCATTCTTCCAGCTGAAAAATAACTCCTGCTTTTTGTTGCCTGATTATCAAAATTTTCTTCCGGTTCGATTATTTATTCTTGCAACTAATTACATTTTTTGGAATATAAATTTCTTATTGACTGATTAAGACTTCTCCAAAAAGAAGAGAAAGATGAAATAATAAACGAGGCTATAATGAAAAAACTTTCGCTTGTTTTACTGGCCATTCTGATCCTTTCCGGTTCAGCTTTGACAGCATTGAACTATGATCCGGACTTGTTTTATCCCAATGTGATAATGACTTGTTTCAAGATGGAAGCCATCGGTCGCTTTGACGGGAAAATAGATTTTACCTTACAAGACGGTGTGGTCAAAACTAATATGCAGTCTTTCAATGCTTTGGCGGAACAATACAAAATTGTTGATCTGAAGCAGGCTCATTCCTATGTGAAATATCCCGAATGGAATGACGAAGGAAGATACCTTCAATGTGTCTACCGCGTAATTTTGGCTGACGATAAACAAATGGATGCTGCAGTGGTTGCTATCAATAAAGATCCCAATGTGCTTTATGCGGAATTTGAAAATATCAATAGGCTGAAATACGTTCCCAACGATCCTCTGATTCCTCAACAATACGCTTTGAGCGTTTTACGCTGTTTTGACGCTTGGGATTATGTGACTGGAAGCAGTGATGTTATTGTCGGAATTGCCGATTCAGGCGTGAAATGGAATCATCCCGATTTGGCAGATAATATATGGATCAATCCTGCTGAAGCTATCGGCGTTACTATCAATTGGGCAAACGGAACTTTTTCCGGAACGAACGGTATTGATGATGATAACAACGGCAAAATAGACGATGTCATAGGATGGGATTTTTACGGAGCGGGTGACAATAATCCCTATCAGGATTTTGCGCAAAATGACCACGGAACACATGTTTCCGGATGTGCCGGTGCATTATTTAACAATAATGAAGGTGGTTCGGGAACTTGTCCGCATGTTAAAATCCTTTGCTGTAAAGGTGCTTCCAATACTGCCCCCATGAACGGCATTTCTTACGGGTATGAGCAAGCCAAGTATTGTGCGGAAAACGGTGCTACCGTTGTTAATGCTTCTTGGGGAGGGCCTGTTTCTTCTCTCAACTATCCCAATCAGATGGTGAATTATGTGACTGATCACGGCTGCTTATTTGTCACTGCGGCCGGAAATAATAATGTTGAACACAACTCAAGTTATATGGATGCACCATCCGATTGCACAAATGCTCTTTGCGTTGCCGCAACTACAATCAGTGATCAAAAGGCTGATTTTTCCGATTACGGTATCACGATTGACATTTGTGCTCCCGGACAGGGCATCCTCAGCACCATTATTGCCAATAACAGTTATGCAGCTTATGACGGCACTTCTATGGCTTCACCTTTGACGGCAGGTGTGGCTGCTTTGGTTAAATCTATTCATCCTGAACTTACGCCTTTGCAGCTTAGGCAGCGGTTGATGGATACAGCCGATTGGATTTATGATAAAAATCCTGATTACGCACCGCCCAATGCTCCTTTTAATATGTTAGGCGCAGGACGAGTAAATGCTTTTACCGCTACCATGTATGACAAGCTTCCCTATCTTGATGTTCTGGACAAAAACATTGAAGAAGCGGAAGGTGACGGTGACGGCATTTGCAATCCCGGCGAATTGATTAAACTTAATATCCAAGTCTCCAATCTGATGAATGAATATACAGGTTTAATGTGGGCAAACGCAAATAATGTTACTGCCACTTTGCGTTGTAATATGCCGGGAGTGATAGTAGTGGATTCTACCGCTTTGTTCGGAAGTTTAGGTGCCGGTGCCGCTAATTGGAATTTAAATGACCAGCTGACTTTCAGGACAGTATCGGATTTGCCTTCAGTTCCCATTCCTTTTGAATTGCGCTTAACCGCTAATCCAACAGCGGAATATCCTTACACTGCAATCCGCAATTTTGACATAAATCTCTCTTTGGTTCAGCAGGGTTGGCCCTTTAATGTAGGAGGCGCTTCTCAATCTTCTGCCTGTATTGCCAATATTGACGCCAATCCCGATAAAGAAATCATTTTTGGAGATCAAGCGGGACGGATTCATGCTCTCAAACCTAACGCTACAGAATGTCCCGGTTTCCCGTATACTGCTCCCGCTACTATTATCGGTTCTCTTGCTATGGCTGATATAAATAACGACGACCATTTAGAAATCGTTGCCAATGTCGGAAACCAAACTATTATTTGTCTTAACGATACAGGTCAGTTACTTTGGAGCAGTTCTTCGGGAGGCGTGCTTGTCGGCAATCCTATTATAGCTGAATTGAACGGTTCCGGCACTCCCGAAATCGTGGCTTTCACTCAAAATCGTAATATTGTTGTGCTTACTTCTGCCGGCAATGCGTATCCGAATTTCCCGGTTCAGATAGAAGGTGCTATGTTGGCTTCGGGAGCTGTTGCCGATCTTGATTTGGACGGCACTCTGGAAATTATTGTTTCCACTTTAACCGGTAAACTGCATGCTATTAGCTCTTCTACGGGTCAAGAAGTTGAAAACTTCCCTTATAATTTGGGTTCGGTTTCCCGCAATCAAGTTACTGTTGCTAATTTGGACAGCGACAATTATCCCGAAATTCTGGCTCTCACATATTCCAACGCTCAACTTTTTGCCGTCAATCATGACGGAAGTCTGCTGTGGCAAAAAAACATAGGCGAACAAGTGAAAGGCGGCACAATAGTAACAGACGTAAACGGTGACGGTTCAAAAGAGATAGCTTTAGTCACTTATGCAGGTCAACTTTACCTGATGGACACTTCCGGATATAATTTAACGGGCTTTCCCTTAAACGTGGGCCAAAATGTGGAAAGTACTCCAATCGCAGCCAAATTTGACGGCAACAATCTTTCCGGAATTGTTTTTGGTGATAATAACGGCTATTTGCATTCTTTTCGCAGCGACGGAATAGAATCTCCAAACTTCCCCATTCCCTTAAGCGGAAACTTAAAAGTTTCACCCGCTGTCAGTGACATTGATATGGACGGAGACGTAGACATTGTTTTCCCCAATGATGCAGGTTTTTATGTAATTGATATCAAGCGCCCGGTAATTTCCTATCAGTGGCCCTTCTTCATGTATAACCTCAGCCGCAGCGGAAATTATTACCAAAATACTCCCGTTCAGGATAATTCCGCTCCTCTTTTGACCACAGCGTTAAATGCAAATTATCCGAATCCTTTTTCCAGAGAAACAACACTCAGTTTTTCACTTAAGCAAGCGGGACCTGTCAGTCTTGTAATTTACAATTTGAAAGGTCAGAAGGTTAAAACATTGGTGCAGGAAAAGAAATCTGCCGGTTCATACGCTCTGAAATGGGATGGGAAAAATGATGAAAATCAGTTTGTGGCAGGCGGGGTCTATTTCTGCAGAATGGAAGCTTCAGGATACAGTTCCGTGCGTAAATTGATTTTTATGCGATAAATAATTAGCGGAAGGGAAAAACCTTAAGAAGTCGGAAGGCTGACTATTCCGATTTAAGACTTCGGGTCATCAGTTCAATAATAGCCTGTCGAGGTGATTTGCCGTTAAACAAAACAGAGTAAACCTCTTGCGTAATGGGCATTTCAACTTTGACTTTGCGGCTGAGTTCAAGCACGGAACGAGTGGAAGCCACGCCTTCGGCAACGGAAGGTAAGGCGGAAAGAATATCCGGCAAAGTTTTTCCTTTGCCTATTTCATAGCCCACATAGCGATTGCGACTGTGTTTACTGACTGCGGTTGTAAAAAGATCACCCACACCCGATAAACCGAGAAAAGTTTCTTCCTTTGCACCCAATGCTGTTCCCAAACGCCTGATTTCTGCTAAACCGCGCGTCAATAACGCTCCCTTTGTATTGTCTCCGAATTCCAATCCGTCAATTATTCCGGCTGCAATTGCAATCACATTCTTTACTGCACCGCCAATTTCAACACCGATCAAATCGGAAGAACGGTAGGTGCGGAAATATTCATTGCTGAAAAGCGGCTGCAAACTTTGAAGCAGTTTTTCATCTTTGCCCGCGATAACTACTGCGGTGGGAATCCGCTTTGCCACTTCTTCGGCATGAGAAGGTCCGGAAAGACATACGGTTTTAGGAAACATTTCCGGCGGCAATTCTTCCGCTAAAACTTCGGACATGCGTTTAAGCGAATGCTCTTCAATTCCTTTGGCGACATTGATGATTGCTTTAATATTTGCGTGCTTTTGAAGAAGAGGACTTGCCGAGCGCGCTATATTACGAAGAAATTGTGAGGGAACTGCAAAGATAAGGTATTCAAAATCGGATGAGAGAATTTCCGCTAAATCATTGCTGAAAGCGATTTCCGAAGGGAGAATGACATCTTTGAGCAGATTGGGATTGGAGTGCTCTGAGCGAAGGATTTCTACATAAACGGGATTATATTCCCAGACGCAAACGCCGTGACCGTTTTCACACAAAAGTTTAGCTAAAGCCAGACCCCAAGCACCTCCGCCCAGGACGATAAAGTTAGTCCTGATCACCGTTTATTAAATCTTCTATATCTCTCAAATCGTCGTCGTCAAAATCCTCGTCATCTTCATCTTCCCACTCGTCTTCCAGGTCGCCAACCCAATCCGGACAAAAAAGTAAGTCCTCTTCATAATCCCAACCGTCCACATTATTCAAGCCGAAGCGATCGAGAACATCCTGTTCCCAAAAAGAATAATAGACAGTGCCTTCTTTGACTGCCCAAACGAGAACGGGATGTTTGTAGCGCCGAATTTCAATCTTATGATTTTCCACCAAATCAAGAAATTCTCGCAGTTTTTTGGGATCTGTCTCCTGCCGGAAAGTCATACTTTCTTCCTTTTCCATTTTAGCTTCCTTTTAGTTCGGCTATTGTTAATAAAGCTGATAGCGGACATTCAATCCGAATCGGTCTTCACCGAACTCCTTTTGCTGAATAACATTTTCATTGTCTGCATCAACATTACGGAAGAGGTGAGAGTAGTCAAGATTTATATTCCAGCGGTCTCCAAAATAAAAATGAAGAGTGGCGGCAGTGGTATTCAAATTATCAGTGCGGCACAAGTGCCATGTATCCGAGCCTTGAAAATAGCGGTTTTCAAATTTAAGGTTCAATTCGGGACGCCATTTGATATTCGGATAGCGTGAATCCAGAGGCATTTTTTTCAGCAGCAGCCCGCCGGCAAAAATGTTGCTCTCGTAAGAAGCGTCTTCAGCATTGGTAAAGCCTTCGCTTCTATCAGTATCATAAACTCTATATCCGTAGGAAGCGTCCGCATAAAATGCGGGGAAAGATTGTCTTAGACCCCATGTCCAAGTGATGATATCTCCGTCATACTCAGTGAAAAATTTATTATGATAACGCTGTTCCCAATTCAATTCCATAGATAAGGTGGTTTTGTTCAAAGGTTTGATTTTCATTTCAGCTTGAAAGAGATTTTTAGCATAACGGAATTCTTGTCTGTTACCGGTTCCGTTATTATCTTTATAATCACGGACATAGACATAGGGAGTATAACCGTAAGAGATGCCGAATTCTCCGAATTGGCGTTTTACTTTAATTCCTCCAAGAAAATCAAGCCTTTGTTTTGCGGGATTGAGAATATATTGAGTGCCGTTGATTTGGGTCCAAGGATAAATCTGCCACCATTGATAAAAAGTATGGTACTCTCCGTAAAAAGAGCTCTTAACAATAACATCGTCCGCGGAATGAACAAAATCAAAAGCAGGGTTGCCTTCTTCATTTTCCTGCAAATCATTATCAGAAAGCTGGAATGCATTATCCGTGTAATGAATTCCCCAGGCAAGGGAAGATGCAAATTGCGCGGAAGCATTACTAATCCAACAGCAGAACATGCAACTTAGGCTTAAAACTATTGCACCGTAAGATTTAGTGCGACGGTTAATTTTGCGTGGTTTTTCCAGTTTATTCGGCAAGTCTGTTTTGTCCTTATTTTTCGCTTTTGGCTTTGAATTTTGCGTTTTCCGCTTTTGTTTATCTGTTTCAGCAAATTCAGGAACGATATTTTTCCGCTCTTTTTCCGGCATGATTAATTCTCTTTTCTGAGCACGACTTTGGCGATAAAAGTATGAGGAGTGACTGCTTTCAATTCATAACGCGTAATTTTATCCGCTGAAGGAAATTCCAGTTTTTTACCTATAGTCAGGTGTGGCAAGCCTTCCGCATAATAGGTATTGGTTTGTTTACCGGTCAAAGTGTATTGGTTAATCATTTTTCCGTTTTCGTAAAGAGCGAAGACGGGAATCGTTTCATCTTCCAAATTGGCTCTTACATACAGAGTGAAAGCTTTGCCCTTATTAATTTGGAAAGTAAAATCCGTGTCGGGATTGAATGAATAGTAGACAGAACTTGTCTTATTGTTTTGCAGGTTATAGGTCTTGTTGCGGCTCAGAATCTGCAAAGCGGGCACTTTTGTCTTTTTAGGTTGAGGAGTAAAAGGTTTGAAAACTCTGAAATAGATATTGCGGTTATAGCAAATCAATTCAAGTTGTTTTACTCCTTCAGGAATGTCTATGCGGACGGGTTGATAGACCTGATACTCTTGTGAAACGCTGAAAACTTTCAGCTCTTCAACTTTTCGCTTGCCTGCATACTTCAAAATAAAGTAAGGATTTTTCACTTTTGTTTTGGCAATTGCTCTGATTTCCACATAAGAGAGGCCGCTGACATCAACCAGCATACTTTTTTCCGGAAGAGAACGATAAAAATAATAATTACCTGCACCGGTTTTGAGCAAACGACGCGAGCCCGGATTGATAAAAGGTAAGGGCTTCCATTGCAAAACCGCCGCGCCGGTAATTGCAAGCATGATGAACAATAATATAAGGACATTTAGTCCGCCTCTGGATTTATGCATTGTAACTCCGTTATAATTCTTCGTCGGGATCCACCAAATTTGCCATAAAATGCCGATCGTGCCTGTCAAAAAGAATTACTAAGACAATTGCAGCAACCAATATGAACAGGCAGATTGCCGTAATCAAGGTATTATGGATACGGCTGCTGAAAATTTTACCTTCTCCGGGTTTAGGTAAAGTTTCCGGTGCAATGGGTAAATCATATTTTTGGGCTAAATTCAGAATGCGCAAGTTATGCAGGACGGGAATATTTTTCTTAGCGAAGAACATCATAACGCCTTGCTGCTCAAAATTCTTTTCCGCCAATTTGCGATTGATTCCTTCGGGGATAAGTCTGGCATTCACATTGCTTCCAACATTTGCCAAACTTCCGCCGATATTGATAAACAGTTTATACTTTTCACCCGCGGGTAGCATTTCCTGATAAGCTTTCATTCTCAAATCTATATTTTCCTGCAAATTACTGCTTGAAAGCAGAGGGACATGATTCCTGGACATGGCATCTTTCAAATATTGAATTCCGCTGTCGGAAAGACCAATTCCGAGATCTTCTCTTCCTCCGAGAGAAGCGTATGCACTGCTGAAATCAATCAGATTATGCTTTTTCAAGATGCTTTCTATATCCAGCCAGGTGAAATTATCACGATTGGCGCCAAACATAGAAGAACTCAGTGCGGTAATAATTACCGGTTTTACTTTCAACACGCTCATAGCGGCATACAATGCCAAATTAGCACCGGGATTTGAACCTGTGATTCCGACTGCGACATAATCTCCTTCTTTGACGCCCGCGTCTTTCAATTGCTGAATATAAGCGGCAGCCAAATTCGGATTAAGTGCAGTTTGTTTTTCGGAAAGGACGCCTTTGGAGGTGGTAATGGTGCTTAATTTTGTTCCAATTAAGCCTGTAGCATAGGGATCGTTAATGGGATCAAACTGAAATCCGGAAGACTTGAGTTCAGTTCTTATCGTTTCTATAAAGCGGTTCATCAATTGTGCCGCTTGAAGTTTTTCCTCATAATATTCCGCTTGGATGTTTCTGTAACTGTATTGAGCAATAGCGAAAAGGATTATGCTCAAGATAAACAGCCCGATCAATGACCTATTGGATTTTAAGGAAGGACGATACATTTCAAACCTCCCCGCCGAAAACCAACATAATAATTAAGCGCACCACGACAGCAGCAACAATCATGGCAGTTAATGTTTTAACGAAACCTTGACGCTCAAACCAGTTGGCAATCAAGCCCGGAACGATGTATCCTATGGATTGCATCTGCAAATCGTAAACTGTTGTATTAAAAAAGATCATGTGACGCGTCGCCCATCCTAAAATGAACCCGATTAAGATGCTGAGAACCATGCGCCTTTTGCCGAAAAGTAAAGTAAAAAGACCGATGAATCTGATTATGCCCCAAGTGGCTAAACTGACAATTATAGTCCCGATAATCTGTAAGGGTCTGTCCAGATAAAGAGCTATGTAACCCGGAACTACAATTCCACCTGCCGAGGCTCCTAAAAGTTCAGTGAACAATAAACTTATTATTACACCCAAACCTACTGCTGCTTCTGTCACTTTAGGCTCCTTGATGTTGCTCTGTATGGTCTGCTATTTTTTGTTGCTGTTTCATTTTATGTTTAAAGTGTGCCACTATTTGTGCACCGTAATATACTCTTCCCGCTATGTTGCCGATGCCGATCACATGGGATTCCTTATCCGTCAGGTCCAATATTTTTTGGTAAATCACTTCCGGAACAGGATCGCCTAAAGTGACTATTTTTTCTGCAGGGATGCCTTGATGCAGGGCATAAGCTTCCACTTTACCGCAAATCTCACCTGTCAAAAAAAGGTAGGAAAAATCCAAAGATTTAACCGCATCCACCAATTGCTGGGAACGGAAAAAACGGTCTGAACGGTTGTTCAGGATGATAATCTTCTCCACATCAGTCAGGTGCCCAGTCACCATTTTGATGATTTGGGCGGAAGAATCAGGATCGTTAGCGGCAAAGACATTATAAAAATTTATTTTTTTACCCTGATCATTGATTAAGTATTTTTTCAAAGCACCCGGGTCAGGACGACTGGTTTGCATTCCTTTGAGAGCGATATCGCGAGGAACACCGGCTTCGGCACATACGGCTAATGCCAACTGCACATTTTCCGGATGCTCTATATAATGAAACGCAGCCATTTCTTCGGGAGTGACATCCGTCGGCCTCACCTGATACAATTTGGTATGATACTTTATCGCCATCTCCTTCAATACCAAGAAGTTATCTTCTTCGGCAGTGTAACATACTTTGTGCGGCGGCAAGGTATTGCTCAAACTCATTGCTACACTTTGCACGGTAGAACCCATCAAATCAATATGATCAGCGCGACAATTTGTGATTACTCCGATAGTGGAGCGGATAAATCGCCTTTCAGTAATCCATTGATAAGCGGGATTTACCGCCATGCATTCAATCACTATCGCCTGAGGCTTTAAATGTTTTGCTTCCCTGAAAATATATTTTTGCTCAATAATATTAGCACCGGATAATCTGATGATGGCAGCTTCGCGTCCGTCAGGTAAAATGAAGCGCGGCAAAGTTCCGGTTGTTTTGGCCACAGTTGTAATGCCTCCGGCTCTTAAACCGGCTGCAATTAATCTGGTTACGCTGGATTTTCCGCGTGTGCCGTTCACATGAATGCGGATTGGTATAGCATTCACATTACTCTGATGCCGGAAATATTCCCATAACCAATAAGCGATTAAAGCCGCTGTAGCCAAGATTAAAACAATCATTTACGCCTCATTTTTACTCTTCTTGCCCGCTGTTTCAACTTGTATTGTTACAAACTTGAACCTTCCCTATTTTGGCAAGAAGTATTTTCCTACCTGCTTAATTTTCTTGAGCAATATCTATTCCAATCTTTATTATCTACGGTAGTGATGCCGCGGTCTCTCTGGGATTTTTTCCCAGAGGCTCCTTGCGACTCCACCGTATCTATATAAGCAAGATTAGACTTTTTTGCTTTTGTATTAAGTCCGGAGCTAACTAAAAAGAATGGAGGAAATAAAACAGCTATATTTTCAGAAACATATTTTTTAGGTTAAAGGTAAAGAAGAGATTCTTTGTAATAAAGAGAGAGGCTGTTGACGAAAAGGATTACGGCTTGACAAATATCAAAGATTCAAATAAAGAAGACAAAAGTGAATTTTGCTTTAGATTTCTTATCTTTAACCTTCCTGCACAAATTCGGGAGATGAGTAGAAGATTGGATAATTGTCTGCCGCAGGTTGAGGCAGATGGAATAAATTGTGCATAAATGAAAGGTTGAATGCTATGCCGGGATATGAAATCATTGCCCGAGGGCGGGTGCAAGGTGTCGGTTTTCGCCGGTTTGTTTATGAATTAGCGCACCGTTACGGCATCAAAGGTTATGTGCAAAACAAAAGTGACGGTTCGGTATTGATAGTTGCTGACGGTGAAAAGGAAATGATTTCCGATTTTTTGCAAGCTGTCAAACAAGGACACAGATTTGCCACAGTGAGCGATTTGGAAGTGAATGAACTGCCCCTAAGCAAAAAATATGAGGATTTTTTTATTGTCTAAAATAAAATATGTGCTGTTAATGCTCTGCGGAATAATCATTATGAACTTCTCTTTTCTGCGGGCTGCCGATAATTATTTGCTGCATACGGTCAAAAAAGGTGATACATTATATAGCCTTTCTAAACAATACGGAGTGACTGTGCAGGAAATTAAAGACTTAAACGGATTAAATTCCAACAGATTAGATATCGGGCAAAAATTAAAAATCAAAACTTTGGCCGAACCTGCCGCAAAACCTTCATCTCCCGTCGTCAAAAATCTCAAACAGTCGGTTGCCGCGGAAGAACAAACCGTTACTGCCGATTTTAACACTGAAAATTACAAGGTCAAACGCGGTGATAATTTGGGTAAAATTGCCGCTGAACACGATATGACTTTGCAGGAATTGAAAACACTCAATAATCTTACAGGGAATCAAATCAAGGCGGGTCAATTGCTGAAAGTGAAGGCAAAAGCAAAAACTCCCTCTGCGCAAAAGTCAATTCCATCTGTTCAAGAAGAAATTCCGCCTTTGGTTACCCGTGATGAATATCAAATTTATACGGTAAAAAAAGGTGATACTCTTTCCGGTATTGCCAGAACATACGGCGTGACCGTTGACGACATTAAAAAGTTAAATAATATGAAGAGTAACAGGTTATCCATAGGGCAAAATTTGAAAATTAAACCTGCACCGGCAAAATCAGTTGCTACTTCCGAAACAAAGACCTCTGCTAAAAGAGCGGAACCAAAAAATGCTCCCGCTGATACTTCAGTTTTAGCTGCAGGAAAGCAATCTGCTGTCAGCGCAGAGCAAATACAACAGGATTTATCTTCCGTCACTTTACCCAATGAATATTATCATATTGTGCAACCGAAGGAAACTCTTTTTCGGATTGCTGTTAATGCCGGAATTACTTTGGACGAGCTTCGTCGCATCAATAATTTCCCGCCGGATTTTACTTCTATTAAAATCGGGCAAAAGATTATCATAAAAGATCCTTCATCTTATCTGGCGTCTCTTTCTGCCCCCGTGACCACCGATGAAGAGCAAACTGAAAATGAAGAAGAAAATCCTTCCCTTACTCCCGACGATTCGGTGCTGATAGAAAAAGTCTATATCGTTCAACCTAAAGATAATTTATTCCGCATTGCCAAAAATAACAACATGACTGTGGAAGAACTGAAGAAACTGAATAATTTAAAAAGCAATACCATCAAAGTGGGTCAAAAATTGTATATTAAGGCTCCGAAAGGGAAACAAGAGGAAAAACCCTTGCCTCCTCCGCTTACCGAAGAAGAACTGAAGGCCAAAACCAAGCTTAGAACTGATTTAATTATGCCAGTGGACGGGAAAGTAATATCCGAATTCGGTATTCGTAACGGCCGTCCTCATAAGGGAATTGATTTGGGGGCGCAAACAGGTTCTCCCATTTATGCGGTTTTGGACGGAACAGTTGTTTTTTCCGGTGTGCAGGGAAGTTATGGAAATGTGGTCGTAATCGAACATCCGGAATATGTGATGACCGTCTATGCCCATAACGAGAAAAATTTAGTAAGTGTCGGCGAAACAGTGAAACAAGGTCAAGTGATCGGCACAGTCGGCTCTACGGGTAACGCTACTTGCTCGCATGTCCATTTTGAATACAGAATAAAAGGCAAAGCCATTAACCCCAGAAAAGTTCTGCCCTAAAAAAAATATAATAGGGCGGGAGGAATTATGCAGAGAAAGAAAAAGGAATCAGTCTTTTCCGATAAAGCTCTGCAAAACTATCTGAACGAAATCTCAAAATTCAAGACTCTCCCGCGGGAAGAAGAACACGAACTCGCCATTAAAGCGAAAGCAGGCGATAAAGAAGCTTTGAATAAACTCATTCAAGCCAACCTTAAGTTCGTTGTCAAAATCGCAGCCCGCTACCAAAATCGGGGTTTGACTTTGTCCGAATTAATCAGCGAAGGCAATATCGGTTTGATTAAAGCCATTGAAAAATTCTATCCTGACAAAGACATCAAATTAATCTCCTATGCCATTTGGTGGATTAAACAACGCATCATGCAGGCAATTGCAGAGAAAAATTCCCTTATTCGCGTCCCTTTGGGGAAAAGTAATCAAGCCAATAAATTAAAAGCAATCTCCGACAAAAGATTTGCCAGCACAGGTGAAACTCCGACGGTTAAAGAACTTAGCGAACTGATGGAAATTGATCCCAAACTGATTGATCGGCTGCGCACCAATCAAATTGATACTGTCTCCATTGATGAAGTGAACGCTACTAACAACAATCAGGAAGTGGCACTCAGCGAAAATTTGCAGGATAAAGATACTGCCGATCCCCAAACCTTATTTTACAAAGAGCGCCTCTTAAAAAAATTAACGCAAGCCATAAATAATCTGGAACCGCGCGAAGCAGAAATCATCCGTAACTATTACGGAATGAATAAACAACAAAAAGCACATAATTTTGCCCAAATTGCGCAAAAAATGGGGCTTTCTCGCGAAAGGGTTCGCCAAATTCAAAAAGAAGCTCTGAAGAAAATCTTAAACGGTATGGAACCCGATGAAGAAAAACTGGTGGACGCATTCATCGATAAATATAACTATCATTAAACCATAGAAGGAAACTTATCATGAAGAATTTTAGCGAAATGCTTACTCTGGTTAAAACCAAACCTCGCAAAACAGTTATTATTTCAGCGGCCCAAACAGAATCTGCTTTAGATGCCGCAGTCCTTGCTTACAAAGAAGGAATTGCTGACAGTATTTTGGTCGGGAACGCTTCCGAAATTAAAACTATGCTTTCTCAAACCGCTCCTGATTTAGCGGATAAGTTTGAAATTATCGATACGGGAACCGATTTACAAAAAGCTGCTTGGACTTCTGTGGAACTCGCCAATGCGGGAAAAGGTCAAGTGATTTTGAAAGGCAAAACCGATACTGCAGGTTTGCTCAAAGCAGCATTGGATAAGGAAAAAGGGTTACGCGTAAGCGATGTGATTTCCGATGTTTTGGTTTTTGAGCATCCTGATGGAATTAAGATGTTGAGTGACGGCGGAATAAATATTTTGCCCGAATTTAATGAGAAAGTGGCAATTATTCGCAATGCCGTTTCCGTTGCACACTCCTTCGGTATTGCCGTTCCCAAAGTTGCTGTCCTTTCCGCAGTGGAAGCAGTTAATCCCAAAATGCCTTCCACTGTTGATGCGGCTTTGCTTTCCCTGATGAATCAAAGAGGTCAGATTACAGGTTGCATTGTTGAAGGCCCTCTTGCCTTTGATAATGCGGTGGATATTATCGCAGCCAAAATTAAAAACATTACTTCCCCTGTAGGAGGAAATGCCGATATTTTCATCGTTCCCAATATTGAAGCGGGAAATATTTTCGGCAAAATGCTCGTCTACTATTGTCATTATCGCATTTCCCATGTGGCAGTCGGCACCAAAGTCCCGATTTTGATACCTTCGCGAGCGGATGAAGGCGAAACCAAACTTCTGTGCATTGCTACAGCTTTGCTTTGCTTGTAAGTTTCTGCAAATGTCTTTGCGTGTTTTGTGCCTCGGAAAAACAAAAGAAAGTTGGCTTCAGGAAGGGCTAAACACATATCTGACAAGACTTCCCAAAGAATGGAAAGTCTGCTGGCAAGAGCAAAAAGATGTTTCTTTGAAAACTGCCGGGAGCATTGAAAAAGTTAAAATGCAAGAGGCGTCTTTGGTGCTGAAAGCTTTGGCAGCAGATGAATTTGTCATTGCTTTGGATGAAACGGGCAAGGAATTTACTTCCGTTCAATTTGCCAATTTCCTGCTTGACCTGAAAGCAAATCGGGATATTATTTTTGTTGTCGGCGGAGTGTATGGTCTGGATAGTTCGGTTCGTAAAAGGGCGGATTTGATACTCAGTTTTTCCCGCTTTACTTTTCCGCATCAATTAATCAGACTTTTACTTTGCGAACAGCTATACCGTGCTTATACTATCAGCAGCGGCAAAAGTTATCATTATTAAATAAGAGGTATGAATTATGAATTCGGCTTTCGGGCAATCACTAATACTAATGCTGGAAGGTATGGCAGGCATCTTTGTTTTCATGGCTGTTTTTTACGGCTTGATTTCACTTTTGAACCGTTTATTCAAACCCACAAAGGAAGATAATAAATGAACCGAATAGCATCTTTGCTCATTCTGCTCCTAATCTTTTGCCTTTCGCTCTCCGCCAAAATTTCCGTAACTCAATCCGCTCTCGGCGTTTATAACATTACTTGGGATTTGCCTTCTTGGCAGCTATCCGCAGAAAAAGATTTTACGGTCATTACTGCGGCGGGATTAAATGTTCCGGCAACTGCAGGAGCACCCCTTTTGCCTTATGATGAATGCAAAGTTGCTGTTCCCGAACAGGGTTCTTTGCAGTTTGACATAATCCGCCAAAATGTGCGTTCCGTTCATTTGGAAAAGCGTCTGCAGCCCGTTCCTCATATCGTTTATAACGATCATACGGACGCATATCAATACAAAATTGACGAAGCTCTTTATTCCGACGCGCCCAAAGAAGTTTTGCAGCAATTGCCTCTGCAGCGTTTTCGCAATTTGACTTTTATTCCGATTAAAATCAATCCCTTCCTCTACGACGGCAAAAATGATGTGCAAATCATTTCTCATTTGGAATTTACAGTTACTGTTTCCGGAAACCTGCAACAAAAGAGCAATTTACCTGAAGATGAATTGAGTGCGCTTATAGCAAAACAAACTATTAATCCGACTGAAGCTTCCCAATGGCAATCTTCCTATAGAGAGGCAATTAATTTTGCCGATTTTACTCTTTCCGATTATTGGGTTAAACTGGAAACGAATGCGGACGGAATATATAAAATTACGCCTGCTCAACTCAGCATGCTGCCTCTTAATGATATTGACCCGCGCTCTTTCCGATTGTTTACAACCGGCGGTGCAGTCCAATCTAATGCCGTAAACTTCTCCGGACCTCAATTCAAAGAAGTCCCGATTTATGTTTCGGGCGAAAATGACGGCTCTTTTAACACAGGCGATTACATCCTTTTTTACGGAAGCGATCGTGACGGTTATGAAATGAACCAAGTCATTTCCGGAACGCAATACATCAATCCCTATTCTCAAAATGTATGCTACTGGCTGACTTTTGGCGGTTCTTTTTCCGGTGTGCCGAAACGCATTACTATGGCTTCCCCGCTTTCTGATTGGACTGAATCTGTTACGACAACTCCCGCTACGGTCAGAATAGAAAACGATGTTTATCAGCGTAACACTATCGGCTTTGAATGGTATATGGCTAAACTTTTCGGAAGTTCCACCGCTGATTACTCTTACAATATTACTTTGGAAGACTTGGACACTTCTCAACCGCAAACACTTTCTTTGCTTCTGAAACAGGAATACCTGCGGAACGGGTCTGACCTTACGCATAAATTGCGCCTTAAAGTCAATAATAATTGGCTGCTGAACTCCGCCGGAAATGTTCAAGAGTGGTCTTGGACAAGTTTGTCTCCGATTAATATTACTCATACGGGGAAATATTTCATTCCAGGAAACAATAACATTGTTTTCCATGTCATCCGCAGTTTAACTGATAACCTCTTTCTGGATTTTTATCAGGTTACTTATCAAAAGAAACTGATTAAGCGTTCAACTCAATTTCTTGTATCCGTCGCTTCGTCTTTGAACGGGTATAATGTCCGCTATAATTTCACGGGGAATAATACAAATTTACGCGTCTTCCAAACTTCAATTGATAACGGTTTTTTTGCCGTGACAGAACTTCTTGTCAATTCCGGCAGCGACGGGTTTTATTTTGTCGGAAACGGGAATGCATCCACTCAGTATTGGGTAGTGCAGGATACGGATTTATACCAGCCGGTTTCTGTGCAGCTTGTTACAACCGTTGATTTAAGCAGATCAAGTGTCGCTTATGATAATATTATCATTACTCCCGCCGAATTTGTGCAGCAGGCAAATATACTTGCGTCCTTTTACAGTCAGCATTTCGGCAAAAACAGTAAAGTGGTTCTTCAACAGGATATTTTCAATCAGTTTAATGCCGGAATGCCTGATCCCAATGCCATCCGCCTTTTCCTTAAACAAGCGGTTCGAAACTATCCCGCTCCCGCAGTTACTTCAGTAACCTTACTGGGTTCAGGAACTTTGGATTGGCGCAATTTTTCCGGCGTTTCCTCCGCTAAAAATAAAATAATTGTGTTTCAGAAGTCCACTTCCACGACTGATGATTATTTCGGGATGCTCAATACTGAACAATATCCGGAACTTGTTATCGGCCGCTATCCCGCTAAATCTGTTTCCGAATTAAATATCATGCTTTCCAATTTAAACCGTTATGTTACTCAACCGACGGGGGGAATTTGGAGAGACAAACTGGTATTTATTGCCGATGATGAATTTAACGGTTCCACCGTTGGCGAATACTCACATTCCCAACAGCTGGAAGCCACTTCGCAAATGATCAATCGCAGCATCCTTATCGACAAGATTTTTGCCATTGACTATGAATTTGACGAATTCCAAAATAAACCTGAAGTGCGTGATGCCATGATGGCTGAAATCAATTCCGGCACTCTCATCTGGTATTATATCGGTCACGGTGCTTTTGATACTTTGGGCGCTGAAGATTATTTTAACGGTTCATTAGATATGGGACGCTTTGATAATACCGGTAAACTGCCGCTCTTTATTGCAGCGTCCTGTGATATTGCGGAGTTTGACAATTACGCCTTTGACTGCCTTGCCGAAAAAGTAGTTTTGGTTGATAACTCCGCTTGCATTGCTTCCATTGCCGCCACGCGCGAATGTAACGGCCCCAGCAATGTCGCTTTACTGCAAAAATACTATGATTATGCACTCAATTTGCGTAATCCTATAGGTTATTCTCTTCTGCAAGCCAAAATCGCTTATACCGAATATAATGGTAATGATGAAAAATATAATATTTTAGGTGACCCTCTTCTTTTGGTCACAACTCCCGAACGGGACAGCACTATGGCAGTAGTGGCTGAAGCCGGAAAGGAAGTCACTTTCCGCTCCCGCCAAACGGTAAACTTAAACGGAGAATTTTCCGCGGACAACCTCAATACTTCTGCTTTGCTGCAAGTGTTTGACTCCGATATCAGAAAAACAATGCCTAATAATTCACCTTACACTTTTCGGGGAAGAACTGTCTATAATGGTTCTTCTACAGTTACCGATTCCCATTACGGTTTTTCTTTTATTGTCCCTGACGACATCACAACCGGCTACACCGGTCTTGTTTTAGCTTATGTCTGGGACGAAGAACGGCAAAAAGATTTCGTTAATTATATGTCTCCCGTCTTTTGGAGCAATAATGCCGTCACTGTTAATAATACCGATGCTCCGCAAATCAAACTTTATCTCAATGACCTGAATTTTGTTCCCTATGCCGTGGTGAACTCAAGTCCTTTGCTCATTGCCGCTATCAGTGACTCCAACGGTATTAATATAACAAATTCACCCGGTCACGGCATTTTGCTGATTCTGGATCAGACTGCTTCCATCAATAATGTAACAAACTATTTCTCCTATAATCCTGATTCCCATACGGAAGGCACTTTACGCTATCGGCTTTCCGGTTTGAATACGGGTGAGCATCTCCTGCAACTGATTGCTTTTGATAATTTCAATCGTCCTTCCGTCGCTTCAGTCAATTTTTCCGTCGGTAAAAGCAAATCCTTTACCGTTGAAGATTTCTTGCCCTATCCCAATCCCATGAAAAAAAGCGGCTGGTTCACCTTCAAAGTCTCCGAACCTGCCGATGTCAAAATATCTATTTATACTATTAAGGGGAAGAAAATCAAAACTATTACCGTGACTGCCGCCAAAGGCTATAATCAAATCCCTTGGGACGGAAAAGATGCAGATGGCGATTACTTAGCCAATAATACCTATTTTATCAAAATCACCGCCAAAGCTCTCTCCGGAAACGGTAAAGCGGAAAAAACCGAAAAACTGGTCATCTACCATTAAAGCAAAAAAACCAAAGCGTTGATTCGTGCATTTTAATGGGATAAAAAAGAATTTTATACTCTATAATCTATATTTTATGGTAATCGCTGTCTTCGGGAGTGTCAAGCGACCAAATCTTCTCCCTCATAGATAACGCATATTTGAAACCCTTAAAGTTATTTACATTTTTGCAAATTTGTTTTTTCAAATTTTGCCAAGGATGGCATTCCTCGCAATGACCGGTTTTCTTGTTTTGAATATCAATATCAATTGTTTGAGGGAAGAAAAAGAAATTATTATAATTTGATTGTTTTGTATTTTCTAGTTCACGCGGACGCGGATTATAAAAAGCGTGGTAACTCTTTAGGGGTTTAGATATCAAAACATCATGCCAGGTATAAATCGTATGAGCTGCAAGATTTACCAGTAATCTGCTATTAGGACTATGAGCCGAACCTACTATTACGGAAGTTATTCCCCAATCGTAACGCAAAAAAGTTAACAGAGTAGGTATAAATTGGTGGTCTCTTGCCAAAAAAGGAAAGCGTTCTTCCAATTGAATTAAATCGCATAAGACGAACCGCGTAATTGCGTTGCCTTTTTTAGCATGATGACGCAGAATGTCATCTAATTGATACATTAAATCAGCCGGAGTTATCCACTTGGATTTTAATTTGAAATTATGAATATTATTATAACATATTTTATCTTTGGGATGTGAACGACATACAAGGTTACAAAGAGTGGATTTTTCTATATCTAATATCGGCATCTTGTCATCCAGCATGAGCATCAATCCATCTTCTCCCTGGGCTGAACCTGAACGCAAAAAATCAAGAGCAAGGACAAACTTTAAACTGTACTTAGGCCCCAAGATAGCTATTGTGCTTCCTCTTTTTATTTTTTGCTCGACAAAAATATCTAAAAGCATAGAATAATGATTATTATCCGGGCAATCATTATCAAATTTTTCCAAGAAGCTATTATCAATAACATTTCGTAAAGACTGCATACCTGTATTAAATCGACAGACAGAGCAAGATGGATTGTGCATAGAAGAAGAATTATCACATTTATTATTATTTGAATTTTCACGAGTTTTATTATTTGAATTTCCACGAGTTTTATTATTTGAATTTTCACTAGTTTTAAAAAATGGGTCTTGAATAGAACTGCTTTTGGCATAATCCGAATAATCAGGAATTGAATCATGGCTTGATATTCTGCTGGAAATATTGGGATAAACAACGATTTTATCTTCCGTAATTCTGTATTGATGCCATCCTCTTGTACAATCCTGAAATCTGGATTTTTCTATGCATAACCGATTGAAAAAGAAACTATTGATTTCCTCATCTTGAAAATGTTCCATATGTATAACCATATCAGCTAAATAATCCAAATTTTCATGGTGGTCTTTTTCATCTTCATACACAATTATGGAAATTAAAGCTGCTTTGCGTAAGGTGCTGATAATTGCCTGCATATCAAAAGAGGGACGCAATTGAGACGGGAATGAATTCAATCCGTCTATAAGGATAATTCTTTTAGGTTTATAATTGTTTCGTTTTTTTCTAGATTTATGATTTACCCAATAATCGTAAGTCTCAGCATATCTGGTAATTGTAAGAATTAAATCATTAAGCCAGGCATCATCGTCTCTGGGAATTGTATATTTTCTATTATCCTTTCCCTTTTCATTTTCGTTTCCCTTTTCGTTTCCCTTTTCGTTTCCCTTTTCGTTTCCCTTTTCGTTTCCCTTTTCATTTTCGTTTTCGTTTTCGTTTTCATATAATGTATCAAATATAATTTTTTTTTCTAAACCTTCAATATCATCTTTAGTTACAGCTTTAGTTTTCTTTTTTAATTTCATCTTCTTGGTTAAATATCGATTTATATATTGACGATATATCTCTTTATTTAACTCACAATTAAAAATATGAGCTTTATCATATGTTTGGAGCATGTTATACTTATAATTTACCTTATTTATATATTCTATATCATCAGCCACACCTTTATTAGCTCCTAAAATAAGATGACATGTTCTTTTAACATTTAATAATTCTTTGGGCTCGCATTGAAGAATTCCAAATAATATCTCTGCAGCTAAAGCTGTTTTCCCGCTGCCTGCAGGACCTTTAATTAAAATGATTAAGCCATTACCGGATTTTGGATAACAGAAGCTTTTATCGTCTTGCTTATTATTTTGTGTGGTTGCGTTCGGCTCCGGTTTTGAATTTGTAACAGATTCACCTTGTGGTTGTTTATTATTGTTCTTGCCATTAGAAACAAAAGGTAACAATAATCCACCCTTAAGAAGAAAATCTAAACCATCTATTTCTGTAGGAATCCAAGGACTTTTTTCGAATCTTGATTTTTCTTTTTCGTAATATTCTTTAAGTTTATTTTTCATATTTTCTAAATTTGCTGTGTCTTTCGGATTTTGTATATTCATAACTATCTCCTTCCATTGCTTTTTAATATATTTTTATAGATTTCGTTAATTAATTCACTTATATCAGCAGTATATTTTACCGTGACGGACTTGACCATTAAAGTCCTTAAATAGTTATTAAATAAATCCATTTTAGCCGGCCCAAGCTTTTGTTGATTTTTCGTATTTGAACTGTTGTCATTATTTTTCCCTTTTGTTATTTCTTCTTCACTGCTGATATAATAAAGATATGGGTTATTACAGGAAGATTTAGCTGTATTCAGCAAACGCAACATATTCATATCGGTCAAAGAAGTGCCGATAAACAAGCAGGCAGTATTTTGCAAGGCATTTAATTGGATAGTTGTTTGCCAAGAAGTAATGTTTGTGTTAAAACGAGTATATTCATCCAGACTTAGGATAATATGATCATCTCGTTGTTCTTTTATAAGATAAGGAAAAATGCGGGGCAAAAATCCGTGGACATGATATATAGGTAAAGCTATAGCATCTTTAGGTGGTTTAGACGGTTCCATTGTATCTTTATGAACAGATATGGGAAACAAATTAATTTTTTTAGTTTTCCATTTTTCTGTTAATACGGTTTCTAATAAATCATCCCAATTATAAGTTATAACACTTTGAACTCTCGGCATAGTGCATAATGCAGCTATTTCTTGCAGTAATTTGCACTTTTGAATTTCTTCTTGCGTTGTGGATTTATAGAGAATTGAATGCAAAATGGAAACATATCTGTCTTGAAGAACTCTTTTTACCAGCATAGCCTGATCATAGATGCTAAACTTATAATTTATCCATTCAATTAATTCTTCAATATTGGTAGAAATTCGGTTAAAGGGACTAAGAAGCTGAATTATACTCGCTTCCAATAAACTGTTCATAACTCCTTTCCAAACTGAAAGAGTTCCTTCGTTCACTCCGGCACCCAGAATAAGAGTTAGTTTTATCGAAGGATTATTATTATTTAAATCTTTTAATAAGGCATCAAGGCCTTTTTCCTCAAGTTTGTGTTTATTATTCTGATTGGGATAAAGCATTAAAACTAATATCCTTATATAAAATTTTGTTCTTGAGCATCAAACCTTAAGATGTCATTGCTGTGCATAAAATTTAATCTTAAAGTTCATTTTTATATTGCATTATTAACTGTCAAGGATTTTATCCTTTTTAAACACACTATGTTAATTTTACCTTCATCCACACAACAATTCAAATTACTCTTTAGAGATGCTTTGATCTTATTTTTTCTTATTTTATTATGTTGCTCTTTTCTTTTTTAATAAGATCCAATATAAAAAAGCCGGAATTTTACTTCCGGCTTTCTTTTAATCTTTGTTAAGCTATTTTGAAATTAAGGCACTGACCAGCCTCCGTCCACGACGATTTCAGCGCCTGTCATATAGGAACTGTCATCGCTGGCAAGGAAGAGAGCTACTTTTGCAACTTCAATAGGTTTGCCGATGCGCCCCATAGGAACTAAAGAAAGCAGACCTTTCAGAGCTGTTTCATCAATGGAACCGCTTACCATCGGAGTTTCAATCGCACCGGGCATAATGGCGTTCACGCGGATATTTTGTCCGACAAATTCAATAGCTGCAGTTTTGGAAAGAATTCTGACTGCTCCTTTGGAAGCTTGGTAAGCTGCAGAACTGCCTGTCCCGATTAGCGCATATACGGAAGAAATATTAACGATGGAACCTCCACCCGCTTTACGCATCAACGGAACTATATGTTTCATTCCCAACCAAGGTCCTGTTTGATTTACCGCTATCACTTTATTCCATTTTTCTACAGTTGTTTTCTCCACGCCGTCGGAATCAAGGATTCCGGCATTATTGACTAAAATGTCAACTTTCCCGAAAGCGGCTTCCGCTTCTTTGGCAATGCGAATCCAATCTTCTTCCGAAGAAACATCGTGCTTGAGTGCCAAAACTTTCGTTCCTTTTGCGGAAATTTCGGCACTGACCTTTTCCAAATTGACCTGATCAACATCAGTAATGATGAGAGAAGCACCTTCAGCCGCAAAAAGACGAGCTTCTTCAGCGCCCATACCTTTTGCCGCACCCGTAATAAGTGCTATCTTGTTTGCAAGTCTGTTCATTTTTCTCTCCTTTATTCAAATTGAACAATATTATATACTCAAATGTTAAGATAATCCAAATTTCTCGAAAGGCAAATATTATCTTTTAATCCGGGGTATAAAGTTTTTTGCAAAGATTTTTTCTCTCTTTCATTAAGGAAAGTTTTACCGCTAAAAAGAAAAGGCAAGCTCAATTAAAAGCCTGCCTTTCTGCACGAAATAATCCCGAATTTTATCGGGATAAGTTTGTTTTTATTTCAAAAGCAGCATCCGTTTGGAAGAGACATAAGTTCCTGCTTGCAGACGAGACATATAAATTCCGCCGGCAACGGGCTTCCCGTTATTATCTTTTCCGTCCCAAGTGATGCTGTAAAATCCGTTCCCTTTGGTTTCGCTCACCAAACTGCGCACCAGTTCACCCTTTAAATTATATACGGAAAGAGTTACAGGAACCTTTTCTTTGATGCTGAAACGAATTACTGTCCCCTGCTTAAACGGATTGGGATAATTTCCCGCTAAAGCTGTAACGGTAGCAGGAACAATGTGCTGGTCTCCATTTGCGGTAATGTTTACCGTAACGGAATTTGAAGCATCGGATTCATATTGATTGAAATACACATTTGTCGTATAATAAGTATATTCTCCGGCAGGAAGATTGGTATCGGTATAATACGCAAGCTGATAGGGAATAAAATCAGTTATCGTTGCAATCAGATTATTATTACGATAGACCTTAAGAGCAGTGAGATTTTGCCAGTCACGCGTGTTGCTGTCTTTCAAAGGAATCGGTCCCGGAGCCCAACTTAACAGCACATTATTAATGTCTTGAATTTGAGCGGTGAGCATTTCCGGAGGAGGATACACGCCCGGAAGCATATCTGCCAAAGAACGGCTGGTAATGTAATTTCCGTCAGTGCGCGAATTGGCGATACCGATTAAAGTAATAAGACCCGTCGGAATGGGTGTTCCGATGTAATCCACATCATAGAAATTGGTGCGGAAATTCATTGTCTCGGTCAGATAAACTAAAGGATAGACAGTTCCGTTGGCAAAAGTGGATTCTGTCGTATTGAATTGGATAGGCCAAAGCTTGATCAATTCCGACTCATAAGCTTCAAAATTATTGTTAAATTCGCTTATGGTAATAGTCTGCGGCATTATAACATTTCCTGTTGAAGTAGCAGGACCGGGATTGACGGTCGGCACCAATTCCAGCATTCCGCCAAATTCATTTATGGTCCCAATCAAGCCTGTGATGCCGTCTCCCACATTATATGCGGTAGTGATAACACCGTTCAAATCATCAATCAGGACGCCTGCACTGCTATCTTGGACGAATTTCTGATTGCGGTAAGTCTGCTTAAAAGTCAAAATGACTTCGCCCGTAACTTTATAAATCGTTGTGCCCGTTGGTTGTTGACGCAGAGCAGCCAAATTTGCACAAGTGACGGGGAAAGTATATGTTGCAACTGCAACTGCTGAAGAATCCGGAGGCAAATAGGCAATGGCTTTCACCGTTGTGGTAGCGCTTATATTTAAAGGAGCGGAATAAACTGCGGAAGAACTGTTTGGTGTGCTGCCGTCAGTCGTGTAATGAATAACGGCACCTGCAGTTTCACAACTGATACTCACTTGGATAGGACTGTAATAAATTCCCGCAGCAGGATTGAAAGTTGGGGTAGCAACTCCTCCCTGCGGAGGTTGAAAATCAGCCAAATTGCGGGCAGTAAAATAATTGCCGTCCGTTCTGGAATTGGGAATGCCCACAATATTCATCGGCACTGTCGGAATCGGTTGTCCGATATAATTAACATCGTAAAATGTAGTGCGGAAGTTAAAAGTAGCCGTTCCATCGGTAATAGGATAGACAGTTCCGTTGGCAAAATTACCCGTAGCGCCGGTAAAAGTGCAATTCAGGACTTTCACCAATTCAGATTCATAATTTTCAAAATTAGTATTAAGCTCATTCAGAGTAATCACTTGCGGGGTAATAACATTGCCTGTGGAGGAAGCGGGACCCGGATTCAGCGAAGGAACAAATTCAATCATTCCGCCATATTCGGTAATTTTACCCACCAAGTTGGAAATGCCGTCCCCGATATTATATTGCGTAGTCACGATGCCGGCTAAATCGTCAAACATCATTCCTGCAGTATTATCCTGCACCCATTTTTGGTTGCGGTATGTTTGTTGGAAAGTCAGAATAACTTCTCCGGTCAGCTTATAAATTGTTGTATTGTCCGCAGGTTGAGCTCTCAAAGCTGCAATGTTCGGAACATTAATCGGAAATGTGTAGACAGCGGTTGCAATAGAGCTGTTACTGTATCCGGGAGCGGTTGCCATTGCTTTCAAAGTTGTTGTAGCTGAGATAGTTATCGGGGCTGTATAAATACTTGAAGCGGTAGTTGGATCGGTTCCGTTTGTCGTATAAAAAATCGTAGCACCGGCTGTGGTTGTAGAAATTGTGACACTGATAGGGGCGGTAAACAAACCGGGAAGCGGATTAAAAGTGGGAGCAGCACAGATTTGCCCGCCCGTGGGAGTAAAGACATGACTGCCTAAATAAGAAAAAGTGTTAACCGGATAGGATGTCCAATCCGCCATATTGAAATTAACCGTCGGACTGATTATGTTGGAATTACGCACCAGCGTTACATCCATTCCCCAATTATTGACATCATTTACATAACCGATTACATCAGTTTGCACGCCGTTATGATACAAAGCCAAGGCGTCGTTGCCGTTATAATTCATTGCTGCACTGGTAGTAGCCAAATCAACATAAGGCTGACCTACCAAATTAGTTCCGCCTGTTGTTGAATTTACGATTACATACACATCGTTATTTGCCAAAATTCCGCTGAGCACAAGATCGCTGCCAAAATCGCCGGCACCGTTGACCTGCTTTTTAATTGTATAGGCTGAAAGGTCAACCGGAGCACCTGTTCCGTTAAAAATCTCAAGTGCTTTCTGATAGGAAGTGCCTTCCACATATTCGGAAAAGAACAGGTCGGTTGCATAAATAGGATTTGTGCCGCCGTTGTCCTTTGTCACGATCAGATTGTTTTTTCCGTAGGCAACAATTTTTCCCGTGGCACCGGTAATTCCCATAAAGCGAGTGGAATTGAAGGTCAAAGCGTCAAAGGTTTCTTGTGTCCAAGTTGCGCCTTGATCAACGGATTTGACTATGGACCAGGAATTGCCCATATTTGTAGTAGTGTTGTCAGAACTGTATCCTGCAGCCCAAAAAACGTTGTCCTCATCACACCAAACACCGTTCATATCATCCAAACAGCTTTCAGTTGATGCTGACCAATCTGCTGCGGTTAATCCGCCCGTGGAAGTGTGATAGATTTCGCCGACGGAATTGACTAAAACGCCAATATTGGCATCGGCAAAACGAATGTCTCTGATTTGAGCGCTTGTGCTTCCGACCACGATAGGCGACCATGACAAGCCTCCGTCTTGGGTGATGTATAAATTGCCGGCACTCGAACCCGCAAAACCCATAGTTTCCGTCTTAAAATATACGCTGTAGAGAATGCTTGTCCCCAAGCCTGTTCCGTTCAGCATACTCCATGTATTTCCGCCGTCCGTAGTCTTGGCGTGTATGTTATTGGAGCCGACTGCGTAGCCGATTTGGTCGTTCACGAAGAAAAGTTTGTAATAAATTTGGGTAGAAGTGACGCCGGAAACGGTAAAAGTCGTCCATGTATCTCCGCCGTTAGTAGTGTGGAAAATTTTCCCCGTTGTCTTTCCCGTAATCCATCCTTCGTTGGCGTTTTTGAAGTAGCAGGTGTAGTAAGTGTCATAGTTAGAAGGAATATGCAGTCTGGTAAAGGAAGCTCCGCTGTCCGTAGTTTTCAGGATGTAACCTTTGTCGCCTGCCAAATACCAAGTATCGGCATCCACGACAGAAGCTCCGTAAAGGTCAATAGCATTCGGCACCAAATCTGTCCAAGTGACACCTTGGTCGGTTGATTTTGCCAAAGCGCCGTTCCATCCCGCAGCCAATAAATCGCCGTTAGCCAATATGTTTAAGCCTTCGAAGTAAAGTCCGAAGTTATTGGTAACGGTCGTATATGTCGCCCAGCCGTCTGTTGTCTTCAGTAATGAGCTGTTCCAACCGGCGGCAAAACCGGTTTGACCGTTCAAAATAATGTCCTGCATATTAACACTGGCACCGCCTGCATTCACATGATGCGTCCAATTTACTCCGTTGTCGTTACTTACGCCGATGTAGCCCAAACTGCCTGCTAAAACTACAGTGGAACCGTATTGGCGCACTTTATGAATATGCGGATTGCCTGTAATAGTCAGATTTTGGATACTCCAAGTAGAGCCGAAGTTTGTCGTAGTCAGGATTTTGGCTTGATCCGGAGAACCGTTATTGAGACCGCAAAAACCGACGCCGCTTGCATTCATGCTGATGGAATAAATAATGTCGGTAGTCCCGGAAGTTTGAGCAGTCCAAGTGACGCCGTTATCGGCAGAATATGCAATTTTGCCTCCGTTGCCTGCAACCCATATTCTTCCGTCAGGCAAATAGACGCAGGCATTGACATCATCGGTTCCGAAAATTGTCGGTGTTTGCGTATTTGTTGTCCAACTGGCACCTCCGTCGTCTGTTACTGCCACCAATCCGTCAATGCTGACCATAACTCCGTGCTGTTCATCGTAAAAGTCAAGATCGTTAATATCCTTATAAGCGGGAGTGACGGCATCGTATGCGGGACTGGGCACAAAAGACCAATGTGCTCCATTATCTGTGGATTTGGCAAAACCGCCTACATAACCCGCTGCCCAAAGTGTATTATTCACTCTGTCCAAAGCGTAAAAGTTTGTCGGAAAACTCGCTTGTCGCGTCACCTGCCAACCGAAAGCAAACACTGCAAACACGACTAATGCAGTTATCAGCATTATCTTTTTCATAATGAATTTACCTCTTCTTATCTATCTTGAGAGCCGAACGAAATTTTGTTCCGAACGGCAATTCATTTTTCTTCTTTTAATGAGCATAACTCACACTATATTAAGACATAATATCAAATTGGCTGATTTTGACAAGAGGAAAATTTAGCGGAGCTGAAACTTCAGGCTAATTCCTTCTCCACATCCACCATTTCGCTGTTTGGATCGGGCATTATGGCAAAGCCGTGCCGCCTAAATACCTTTAACATTCTAAAATTATCTTTTGTCGTTTGCGCCACCATTTTTTTAGCGTGCCATTTGACGGAAATTTCCATGCAAAAATCAGTCAGCATACTTCCCAAGCGTCTGTTCTGCCATGCTTCCGGAACCAGAATTGCATATTCCACGGTATTGTGATCAGGATCGGCAACCATGCGTCCGACTCCGACCAGTTTCTTCTTTCCGTTTTCGTTTGCTTCAGCCACGATGGCAATTTCTCTATCATAATCTATAAAGCAATAGCGAACCGCTACTTCGTGGGAATTCCAGAAAAAGAAATAGCGGAAGCGCTGATAAATTGTCTCTTTTGAACAACTTGCCAACATCTCCATCCACAGGTTTTCATCTTCAGGTTTGATGGGACGGAAAGTTAGCGGAGTTCCGTCCGGAAGTTGAACTTGCTTGACATATTCTTCCGGATAAGGCCTTAAAGCCAGATGGGAATAGGCTTCGCCCTTGTGATAATTAAGATTAATTACGACCCGCGCATCCAACGCCATAATCTTTTCCGGCGTTGCCAAAAGCGGATTTATATCAAGTTCGGTAATTTCAGGATAATCTGCCGCCAGATATGACATCCTGATCAAAACTTCTATTAACTTGTCTATATTGACCGGAGGCTTGCCTCTGTAACCCTTCAGCAGAGGATAAATTTTCAATCTTTCCAACATCCGCCGTGCCAATTTTTCATTCAAAGGCGGAAGTTCCAATGCTATGTCCTTAAACAGTTCCGCATAAATTCCGCCCGTGCCGACCATCATTACCGAACCGAATACGGGATCCTGTTTTATGCCTAAAATGAGTTCAACGCCTTTATCAGTCTCCAACATCGGTTGCACGGTTACACCCTCTATTTCCGCTTCGGGAAAACGAGCTTTCACCTGTTCGGTTATTTGCCGAAAAGCGGTTCTGACATCATCGGCAGAGTGCAAATTCAATTTCACGCCTCCCGCATCTGTTTTGTGCGTTATTTGAGGAGACATTATTTTCAAAACGACCGGATAACCAATCTTGTTTGCAACAGCGACCGCTTCTTCAGCTGTTTTTGCCGCCTGAGGCATAGTAGTATCAATTCCGTAAGCTTCCAGCAAATCCTTGGAAGTGGTTTCGGATAGGACAGAATTGCCTTCCGCACATATTTTATCAAATTTTTTCCTAAATTCAGCGCGATCAAGAGAAAATTCTACGGGAATGTCACGCGGTGTTTCATACAGCGCTCTTAAATTCTTGCCGTAATCCACTAAAATAATAAATGCACCGATGGCTTGTTCGGGTGTTTTGTAAGCCGGAATATTTGCTTCCGCTAAAATTGCCAACCCCTCTTCCATCCTTGCACCGCCTATCCAAGCTGCCAAAATCGGCTTTTTTGCCGTTTCGGCTAACTTACTAATTTCCCGTGCAGTTCCGCTCGGATTTGTCATTGCTTGAGGTGTCAGAATTACCAAAACCGCATCCACATTCGGGTCTTCCAAAACAATGGAAACAGCTTTCGCATAACGCTTCGGACGCGCATCCCCCAAAACATCGACCGGATTGCCATGCGACCATGACTCCGGCAAATTCTCATTTAACGCATCCATAGTTTTGGCATCCAATTTTGCCAATGTCCCGTTCAGAGCAATCAATTCGTCAGTCGCCATCACTCCCGGTCCGCCTGCATTCGTCACTATTGCCAATCTGTCTCCGGCAGGAATTTTTTTCCGTCCCACCAATTCCGCTACATCAAAAATTTTACCTATATCGTCAATTCTGACAATCCCCGCGCGTTGAAAAGCCGCATCATAAACATTGTCCGCGGCAGCCATGGCGCCCGTATGCGAGGCTGCAACCTCTGCAGATTCGGGAAAACGACCCGCTTTATAGGCAATGATTGGTTTGCTGCGCGCGAAAGCACGAGCGGCTGTCATGAATTCACGCGCTTCGGATATGGATTCAATATAAAGAAGAATGCACCTCGTCTCTTCGTCTTCACCCAAATAATCAATCAAATCGCCAAAATCAACATCCAGCATATTGCCGATGGATACTAAATGGGAAAAACCGATTTTCGCCTGTATTGCCCAATCCAAAACGGAAGTGCAAAGCGCTCCGGATTGCGACACAAAAGCAATATTCCCCTTATTCGGCATTCCGTCTCCAAAACTTACATTCAGTTTTGATGCAGGAGATATGAAACCCAAACAGTTCGGTCCCATTATTCTCATTCCCGGATAGTTTAAACGAAGTGCCGCAATCTCTTGTTCCAATTTTTTGCCCCGAGCGCCCGTTTCCTTAAAACCTGCGGTTATAATAATGATTCCCAAAATCCCCGCATCCCCGCATTCACGCACTTGCTCGGGAACCGCAGAAGCTTCCGAACAAATTACAGCCAAATCAGGTTTGTGTGGCAATGATTGGACATCCGGATAACACTGGATGCCCATAACCGCTTCCACGGAGGGATTAACCGGATACACAACTCCGTTGTAACCGCCGGTAACCAAATTGCTCAAAATCCTGCCGCTGACGCTTTGCGGATTGATGGCTATTCCCAAAATCGCTATCCGTTTGGGTTTAAATATGTTGTCCAAATTATGAACATTCACTCTTCACCTCTATCTATCTGTTTATATTTCATAATATATTATCCCGCATGAGGTTCCGCTAATATATCCGGCTCTCCTTCCGCTTATGTATTCTATTTTGGCACAACATTCAGTCTTCATCTCACGGTCAAGTCTTTTCTATCTTGCGTGTTTTTGTCTCTTTTAACCAAAAGCAGAGCAAAAGCATACCAAAAGCATATCAAATGTATATTAAATGTATTCAATTCAATATTTGATCTACTTTTGATCTACATTTGATATACTGATGATCTACTCCGGCATTTAGGATTGACCCGTCCTGAAATTGGTTGAACAAAATTAAAGAAAACCTGAAATGGGCTATACCATTTGCAGCAAGATAGCTTATTTTAAAAAAACTTGACTTAGATTTATAATATGTAAAAAATGCAATTTGTCGTTTGACCTTACATAGATTGTGAGTAACGAGGGATAACAGATGCCCTCAACCAACCTGAGAAACAATAAGTTGGAATTTACACCAACATTGGGGACTCAACTTAAAGCGGTTTTCTTTTGAGTAAAAATATAACATTTTAGACACAAAAAGCTAGAGCTGTTAGGTTATTCGCATTTTTTTACCTAAGCGGAATACTGAACGGGGATAAAATTAATATTTATCAGATCAAGCTTTTTAAGTCGCGGACAAATTCATCCAACATTTCTTCAGTGGTATCCCATGAACAGAGAAGGCGGACTTCATTGAGAGGTTCGTTCCAGAGATAGAAATAATATCTTTCCTGCAGAACGGGAATTATTTCCGGAGGCAAAATCACAAAAACAAAGTTGGATTGGACAGGTTGAGTGATTTTAATTTGCGGAATTGCAGCTAATTTATCTCTCAATAATTGAGCCATCAGATTGGAATGAGCAGCATTTTTACGCCAAAGTTCATCGGTAATGTAAGCTTCCATCTGCAAAGTCAGATAGCGCATTTTGGAAAGAAGCTGAGTCATTTGTTTGCGATAATAGACAGCAGTTTTAGCAGCTTCCGGCTGATTGATAAAAATTACCGCTTCGCCGAATAAGCAGCCGTTTTTTGTTCCTCCCAAACTAACAACATCCACTGAGCAACCTGAAGTCATCTCTTCCAATGAACAATTTAAACTGACTGCCGCATTTGCCAAGCGTGCTCCGTCCACTTGCAAAAAAAGATTATGGGAATGCGCAAAATCGGCTAATTCTTTCAATTCTTTGAGAGTGTAGACTGTGCCGTATTCCGTCGGTTGGGAAATGGAAATTACACGCGGTTGAGACATGTGCTGGTCAGTCATCAAGTCCAGATGAGGTTTGAGAATTTTGGGAGTGAGTTTTCCGTCTGGAGTGGGGAAAACAAGCAGACGCGCTTGGGTGATTTTTTGAACTGCTCCCGCTTCGTGCATATTGATGTGAGCAGTTTCCGCACACAAAATCGCTTCATACGATTTGACCAAACTTTGCAGAGCCAGAACATTTGCCCCCGTTCCCGTAATTACAAACAAAGCGGAAGCATTTTTACCGAAAAGAGAAGCTACCTTTTTCTGCACTTTTTCCGTGTAATCCTCTTCGCCATAACCGTGCCAGTAACCGCTATTGGCTTTTCCAATTGCTTGCAGAATAAGAGGATGCGCTCCTGAATGATTATCGCTGCCGAAACTGATGGAAGGCATAAAGCTAATCTCCTTTTTATATTGACAAACACTTAAACCTTATTTGTATGAAATTTTATCTGTGTCAAGGAGAAATATATGAGTTCAACTGCCGTGCTTGGTTGTCTTTGGGGAGATGAAGCCAAAGCCAAAATTGTGGATGTATTGGGTGCAAACGCTGATATTGTTGTGCGTTTTCAAGGCGGAAGCAATGCCGGTCATACGATTTATTCGGACGGGCAGAAATATATCTTGCACACGCTTCCTTCCGGAATTCTGTATCCGCATACTGTTTGCGTTATCGGTAGCGGCGTCGTTTTGGATGTATTTTCTCTGTTGGAAGAAATGCAAGCATTGGAGCAAAGAGGGATCTATTTGCAGGGCAGGTTATTGATTGACATGCGCGCTGCGTTGGTATTGCCTTTGCACAAAGATTTGGATGCGGCAAGTGAAGATGAGGCTCAACAATATAAAATCGGTACCACACGAAGAGGTATCGGTCCTGCCTATGCTGATGATACAGCGCGGGTAGGATTGCGTTTGAACGATCTTTATCATGGGGAATATCTTGCCGGCAGATTGGACAATCTGTATCGCTATCATCATCAGAAGTCGACAGTCCAAGAAATGGAAACGCTAATAAGTGAACTCACGGAAGCAGGAAAGAAGTTGCAACCTTATGTAGCGCAAACCGATACTTATCTACGGAAAAAATATGCGGAAGGTGCACGCATTTTGTTTGAGGGTGCTCAAGGAACGCTTTTGGACCTCACTTACGGAACCTATCCTTTTGTGACTTCTTCCCATACGATGGTTGGAGGAATTTCGGTCGGAGCGGGAATTCCTTTTAAAATGGTGGATAAAATTATCGGTGTCTACAAAGCTTATGCCACCCGTGTGGGTGAAGGACCATTTCCTACAGAGTTAAAAACTGCACCTGCCGAGCAAATAAGGCAGCAGGGAAACGAATACGGTTCAACTACAGGCCGTCCGCGTCGGGTAGGTTGGTTTGATGCAGTTGCCGCAAAATATACATCCGACCTTAACGGATTGGACAGTTTGGCTGTTACTTTGTTGGATGTTCTATCAGGATTGCCTGAAGCAAAAATTTGCACTGCGTATTTGATAGACGGGAAACGCATAACAGATTATCCTTCAGATCCTTTTCTGCTGGCAAAAGCAGTTCCCGAATACATTTCTCTTACAGGTTGGGAAGATGATATTTCCGCTTGCACAAAAGTCGGCGCTTTGCCAAAGTCCGCACAAGATTATATTATAGCAATAAGGGATTTGTTGAAAGTGCCTGTGGAAATAATATCCGTGGGTCATGAACGCGGGCAGACCATTTTTCTTAATTCCTGAGCGGAAGGAGGAGCTTTTGAAAACTAAACTTCGGTTATTTTCATTAATTCTGTTACTCGGTTGCATTACAACTGCAGTTTTTGCGGAAGACGAGGCTTTGCAATTTCCCGCTCCGCAATATATGCTTCCCATGTATGACCATTTTACTTGTAATTATTTAAATGCTGAAGCATTGGGACGCGGTTTTACGACAATTGCCATGCCGGGAGGATTGGAAAATGCGGTGAATAATCCCGCTACTTTGACCGGCGATAAAACCGCTTTTTATTTGCAAGTTGCAGCCAAACCACCGATTAATGAAATTAATGAAGATAGTGACCAAAGTTATACTGCACCAATTCCTTTCGGCATTTTTGGGGTCAGCACCAAAATCTACAAAAACTGGTTAGGCGCAATCAGCTACAATATTCCCAAATCGGTAGTCTATGACGCTTATGACATTTATTACGGACAAGGGATGGGTTTTGTTTCTCGGAATCCGACTTATTATCTGCATCAGTTTACAGCTACTTTGTCCGGTAAAACAGGCAACTTTAAATACGGTCTGAATGTGCAACAGCAATTGCATCAGTTCAATGACATCATTGTTTTCTACACTTTTGACCGGGTTGATAAAACTTATTATGTAGTCAGATGGCAGCCCGGTTTGCTTTACACATACAAGAATTATCGCGTTGGGTTAACTTTTCTTGCTCCTGCAGAGAAAAAGATGGATATTCGCTATTTGGAATACGACACAAAATTTCCCATGAAAATCAGCGGAGGTCTGGCTGCCGATTTTGACAACAATAAAATCAGTTTGGATGCGGATTGGGAACAATTCAGCGAAATGGACAGCAAATTTGACGATCGCCTGACACTCAAACTGGGGATGGAAAAACGCCTCCGAAATAATACTTTCCGGTTGGGGTTGATGAGCATGCCGGGCGTTTTTGAAGGAGATTATCTTCTGCCGCAAAAACCGAATGCGACCTCCAATGACACAATGTGGTGGAATGCACTAAATCCCGGCGGAACAATTGACAATACTGATCAATTATATTTAACTTTTGGCTACACATATTATTTCAAGGGCGGAAGATTGACTTTGAGTGCGGCGCGCGATGTATTGAATAATGTGCCGACCACTCAAATAGCGATGGCTTTGGCATTTAATGCCGAAGCGATAAAAGGGAAGAAGTTTCTCTTCATAGACTGATGGAGCCTTGGGTTTCTATCCGAAAAATTGATGCTTATGATTTGCCTCTCGTCAAAGAAGGCATAAGGGATTTTTTGGCGGATTGTTCATCTCTAAGGCTCAAAAAAGCTAAAACAATTCTTCTGAAGCCCAATCTTTTGGGTAAATTTTCTCCCGAACAGGCTGTCACGACCCATCCAGTCGTAATGGAAGCACTTATCCAACTTCTTTTGGAGGAAGGCAAAAATGTATGGTTAGGTGACAGTCCGGGTGGAGCAGGTAATGTTAAAGAAGTTTGGCAAGCGACGGGAATGCAGTCTTTGGCGGAAAAATATCCGATACAATTAGTGAATTTTTCTTCGTTCGGGGTGCAGGAATTTAATGTGGGTGGAATGCATTTGGCTGTTTCCAAAGTAATTTGGGAAGCAGATGCAGTCATCAGTGTCAGTAAATATAAGACGCACGGGCAAATGGCTTTTACGGGAGCGGTCAAAAATCTGTTCGGTTTAGTTCCCGGAATGCTAAAGACTGAATATCACAAGCGTTTTATCAATCCCGAAGATTTCGGACACATGTTGGCAGAGTTATACAAACTTGTCAGACACAGGATTGTGTATCATCTTATGGACGGGATTATAGGAATGGATGGAGCAGGACCTTCCGCAGGCAGGGTTCGTAAATTCGGATTGCTTTTCGGGTCCGTTTCGGCACCCGCATTGGATTATTTAGCTGCAAAATTTATGGGCTTCCGCTTAAAGCAGATTAATTATATCGGTGAATGTTTGCAGGCGGAAGGAATTCTTCCTTCGCGGATACGGTATCCGCTTAGTTTTCAAGGTTTTAAGCTGGAGGATGTAGACCACAGGACTGCCGGTCTGCGTTCAAAATTAAACAGTTATGTTCCAAATCAGTTGCGTTATGTGGCAGATCGATTGGTGGAATTTCATCCTTTTATAACGGACAGGTGTCAAACATGCTTAATGTGCGTAAAAAGTTGTCCGGTTCATACTATTTATGTCGGCAAAGACGGAATTCCGTATGTGAAACCGGATAAGTGCATTCGTTGTCTTTGCTGTCAAGAAGTTTGTCCCTATCGGGCGATAGAGTTGCACAAATCTTTGTTAGCTAAATTAATACTGTAACTTAAAGGAGGAGGAGGAGATGAAAGTTCAATATTTCGGTCATTCATTTTGGAAAGTATTCACCGATAGCTGCTCAGTCGTTTTTGACCCTTTTGAAAATATCGGCTATCCCATGCCGAAAGGATTGACGGCAGATTATGTCATTATCAGTCACGAACATCACGACCATAATAATCCGAGTTTGATTGGCGGGCATCCGCAAATATTAAGGAAAGCGGGTTTGTATTCGGGAGCGGGAATGAAAGCGGAATTAATTTCCGTTTTTCATGACGACAGCAGAGGCTCCCAAAGAGGAAGCAATCTCATTTCCAAAGTGGAGATGGATAACCTGACCGTAGTCCATTGCGGAGATTTGGGTCACATACCTTCTTCTGAAGTAACGGCTAAAATCATGAAGCCTGATTTGTTGTTCATTCCCGCAGGCGAAATTTTTACTCTTCCTTTGGAAGAAGTTTGGAGCGTGATAGATACTTTGCAGCCGCGTTTACTTTTTCCCATGCATTACGGAACCGAGGTTGTAAATTTCAAGCTGGGCAGTTTGGATAAATTTCTTAAACGCGCCACTAACATTGTGCGTTACGATACAAACATTTTGGAGGTTACGCCGGAGCTTTTAGCTGAGCCCAAAACAGTGATTATGAATTGGCGAAGCAAGGATTGAATTATGAAAGTCAAAACCGCTCCTTTGGAAAAGAAAAAACCTATTCGCGTGTTTTACTGGCTCATTGTTATCGTTCTTTTGGCGCTGACTTTATTTTTCGGCAGAAACAGTTTTCTTAAGATGGCGCAGAAAAAGTTGGAAGTTGCTAAATTGCAATCAAAAGTGGAAAAATTGAAAGCGGAAAATGACAGTTTGCGAAAAGAGAATCAAGACTTGAAAACAGACCCCGCAGTCATAGAAAAAATAGCCAGAGAACAATTCGGATATCAAAAAAGTGACGAAAAGGTTTTTCGTTTTTTGCCCGATAACGGCGGAAATCAAACTCAAAAATCAAAACAGTCTGATGCCGAAGGCAAGTAATCATCACTCTTTAAGTCCAAACGAAAAGCGGGAAATTTGTCTTGTGCTGGAGCGTTTCTTTTCCGCTTCCAATCAGGAGGGACTAACTGCAGCCAAGCAGAAACTGAAGCAGCTTGCCCGAGATTTTTACGCGGCACACGAACAGAATAAGCAAGCTTTGGGATACTGGTCTGCCTTTTTTCTGCAAGAATTTATCAACTGTCTGAAAGATAATGCTCCTTCTTCCGTCAGTGAAGAACCTGCTCTCGTTACTTTTCTTGCCAATTTACCCTGTCCGGATAACTCAAATTTTTACCATTCTCTCTTAGCGAAAACTCAATATGAAGATACAGCACCTCTTGCGCCTGAACGCTATTTATTTTTGTTGCATCTTGTATCTTTACTGATAGAATTGCGTTCGCCTTTAGCAGCTTCATATTTGATAGAACTTGAATATGTTATTCCTCCCGAAAAAGAGCCCTCAGTGTCTACAGTTTTTGTGCATCTTCTTTTTGCGCAATTCAGAGCGCAGTCCGGACAGCTTTTACAGGAAGCTTTGACTTGGTTGGAAGCGTTAGCAGAAGCTTGGCAATTGAGAAACGAGAAGTTGCTGATTTATATTTTAACGCAGTGGCTGATTTCCCTGAATTGGCTCAGGCCTCAAACGCTCAGAAAAGAACTTTTACTTGCCCTTTATGAAATTAACAAACAGGAAGCCGACCACAGCACAGCCTTGATTTTGTATGAACTTTTCAATTTGCCCGACAAAACAGATATCACCAGCGAAAGGCAAAAATATCTTGATCTCCTGTTTAAACTTCCCGCTTTCCTTTTCAGCGTCAAGCAATTGCAGGACATGTATTATTATTCCGGAAATCTCAAATCAATTATTCACTCTTCTTTTCCCGCCTCAGTTTCCGATTTTAAGCACTCCAATTATTACATCTATAAATATTGGAATCGCATCGGCTACATTAGTCATTTCTTGCAGAAAACTCTTTCTCCTCCGGAATTTTTGGAAGTTTTACCAAACCTGAATGCCAAAACTCAGGAATTGATCAGCCTGATGAACTCACAAAGCAACGCATTTGTTGAAGCTCTGCAAGCCAATTATTCCAAAATTGACGAATTGTATCATAAGGTGGAGGAACTTTCACTCAAAGATACTCTTACCGGACTTTACAACCGTCGCTATTTATATAATCATATCAATGAAGCTCTTATGCTTTCGGTTCGGAAGCAGTTACCGCTCAGTTTTGTAATTATAGACATTGACAACTTCAAACAAATAAATGATACATACGGTCACTTGGCGGGCGACTTTATTCTTTCTTCTTTATCGAATTTTTTAAAAGATTATTTTCGCAAAAGCGATTTTTTGGTTCGGTACGGCGGAGAAGAATTTCTGATTGTCATGTTTGATTCCGATCATCAGGAAACCGAACTTACTTTGGAAAGCCTTAGAAAGCAGATTTTAAGCAGGGATTTTATATATCGGGAATTAAATTTACACATTACTGTCAGTATCGGCATCGCTTCCGTAATTTTCAAAAATCCATGTGTCACGATTGATTTGGAAAAGCTTATTTCAGAAGCCGACGCTGCTATGTATGAATCCAAAGCGCGAGGCAAAAATCAGATAACTTCCCGCGTTTACTATTATTGACATTTACAGACCGATTGGAATTCAAAAAGTTTTCAGGCTTGACAAAGATGTAATTTGCAGTTTTATTGATTGAAAAGGAGTTTCTGATGGCAAAAGTGACGGTTACAAAAGTCAATAAATACTATGACAACGGCTTTCACGCTGTCAAAGACGCATCTTTTATCGCTGAAGATAAAGAATTTGTAGTCTTGGTCGGACCTTCCGGATGCGGAAAAACTACAATTCTGAGAATGATTGCCGGTCTGGAAACAATCAGCAGCGGCGAAATCGAAATCGGCGATAAAGTCGTCAATGATGTCCTTCCCAAAGATCGCGACATTGCCATGGTCTTCCAAAATTATGCTCTTTATCCGCACATGACAGTCTTTGACAACATGGCTTTTGCCCTTAAACTGAGGAAAACTCCCAAAGCTGAAATCGCAACCAAAGTTCAACACGCCGCAGAACTTTTGGGAATTCAATCTTTGTTAAAAAACCTTCCCGGACAACTTTCCGGGGGACAACGCCAAAGAGTAGCGCTTGGAAGAGCAATTGTTCGTAATCCCAAAGTCTTTCTTTTTGACGAACCTCTCTCCAATTTGGATGCCAAACTGCGGGTGCAGATGCGTTCCGAAATCGTTAAGCTTCACGAAACATTGGGCGATACAATGATTTATGTCACGCACGATCAAACGGAAGCTATGACTATGGCGGATAGAATTGTCGTTATGAAAGAAGGTGTAATCCAGCAGATTGACCTGCCTCTTCAGGTCTATAATCATCCGGCAAATCTGTTTGTAGCAGGTTTTATCGGCAGTCCGGCAATCAATATTGTTTCCGGTGAATTAAGACAGGGAGAAGGTTCTCTCAATTTTGTCTGTCCGGATTTCCAATTGGCTTTAACTCCCAAACAGGCAAATCAGTTGGCTTCCTATCAGGATAAACCGATTATTATGGGCATTCGTCCTGAAGATATTTATGATGCCCGCTTTGATTCCATGGCTGTCACACCCCGTAAAATTGATGTTATCTGCGATATCATTGAACCTCTCGGAAATGAATATATCGTTTATTTGAAATCCAAATCCTTTAATTTTACCGCACGTTTTGACCCGAAAGACATGCCTCCGAAAGGACAATTATTCACAGTCACTTTGGATATTGCCAAAGCTCACTTTTTTGATCCGGAAACTGAAGTTTGCCTGCTCTGATTATGATGGAGTATGAATAAATATTGCAGTATAAGACTTTTTGCCTGTTTTTTGCTTTATCTGTGCAGTTTATCCCTTTTTGCTTTTGAACCGTTACCGCCGTGTAATCCTTTTGTTATTGCCTCCGGTGCACTTTCCAACTTAACGGACGACCCTTCGTCCGCTCAACTTAATCCTGTTTCAGGTGAAGGCGGTATCACAACCTCGGTTTCATATCCGTATTCCATGCAGCAGCTCAGTCAGGTGGAAATCGCTTCCGTCGTGAATTATCAACTGAACAGCATGTATGCGTCGTGGCAAACTCTCAGTAATAATGACTATAACAGACAGGACATCCGTTTGGGATTTCGGTTGTCGTATCTATATTTCAGATTTGGCCTTGGCTACAAAGTTATGATTGATGAAATGGAAGGTTACGGAACGGAAAACGATGACAGATTGACTGCCGGCATAAGATTTAAGCATAAAAAAACGACTCTGGATATAGGCTCCGAACATGCTATGCCTTTCGGCAGAGATAATTCCTTTGAAGACGGAGAGTTTAACCTCAGTTTGCGTCAGGATCTTGACCCTAATCTTGCTGTGGCTGCTGGTTTCAATACGGATTCCGAACAGCGCTTCAATTATAAAGTCGGCACTATTTTCGGTTTGCATCCGAATTTGAAAGCTGTTGCTTCTTGGGAAAGTCGTCCCGGACGCTTCGGTTTGGGTGCAATATTTAAACTCAAGTGGTTCAATTTGGCATACGCTGTGCAGACTCATCCGGATTTGGATTGGACGCACTCAATAGGAATTTCCGCTCTCTTTCCTTAATTTTGGTTGTAGTTTATTTGCACAATGCTGAAGACAATTCCACTTGTTGTATGTTTGTGCGTAAGCGGTTTTTGCTCATATTTATCTGCAGAATTAATTGATGATGTATATCCCGAACTGACTGAACTTCAGTATGAAAAGAAGGAAGCGCTAAGCTGGCAAATCAATTCGGAGAGCCTTTTCTTCTTTTACAACGAGCCTGCGGGAAGATTTCAAGCCCGCCAAAATTGGCAACCTTCAAGCCGGCATTTGACTTCTCGTTATTTCTTGCAAAGTAATGTCCCAGAAAATATATCTGCACCCGATTTATATTTGCTTTTTGCGCAAAACTTATCTGATGCGGAAAAGCCGCTGAATTTTGGACAGGTATGCGTGCAACTTCATGGTCAAAATTGGCTTAGGGAAATTGCTTTAGGCAATTTTCGTCTGCAAGCCGGCGAAGGATTATGTTTAGGCAACTGCGGAAATTCCATTACCGCACCGGTAATTTCTTTACATCCTGCACCGGGTTTATCGCATCCATCAATGAACGGTGCGGCAATCCAAACGCAATTTCAAG
>Ga0209606_1000222_pt1 | contig 91791 bp, 82 predicted proteins | sample AD_UKC057_MetaG_FD_184412 | JGI IMG/M metagenome (GOLD analysis project Ga0209606, IMG submission 184412) | Active sludge microbial communities of municipal wastewater-treating anaerobic digesters from USA - AD_UKC057_MetaG (SPAdes) (version 2) | ecosystem: Engineered > Bioreactor > Anaerobic >...
GGCACCAATAAAGACAGTGAAAGGTGAAAGGGGAAAAGTGAAAGGGGAAAGGCGGGAATGGGATAATGCGAAGATGCGGGGATGAGGCAAAAAGCCGTGATTCGTAATTCGTGAATGGTGAAAGCAATAAACCGGTTTTTTATGAATGCGAGATCCCACAGGGCGCTGCAGATCTTAACGGGATTGATAATTCCCGCCGCCGTCCTGTCCATTGTTGCGGTCTCTTCAGGCCACCCGGCCCAGACGCTCGATATCGAGTACGTGCTGGAAAAGGCGGTGAAGAATGCTCACGATGTGCGGATGTCGTACCTCGACATAAGGATCAGCCGTTCGGCAAAAAAGGAGGCGCGCTCCGTCTATTATCCCTCACTCGGCGTCCGCTGGCACTCGGGGTACGTGAAGGACCTCACTGAAGGTACGGCCCAGGTAACCTCCGTCGGCGATATGATCCTCGTGGAGAACACGATGTTCCAGAACGCGCTCTCCGTCGGTCTCGCCTACGATCTTTTTGATTTCGGGGCAAAAGGGAAGCGGTTCTCCATCGCGGACAAGGACGTGGATTTGAAGAAGACCATACACAGCCAGTCCGTGCGGAACATGAAGTTGAAGGTGCTGAGCATCTATTCCGACCTGCTCCTTACATGGAAGGAACTGGAGGCAAAAAAGGAATTGCTCGGGCTTTACCGCGAGCTTTCCGTTGTAAAAGAGAGATTATTCGCTGCCGGCAGGATCGCCCGGATAGAGATGATGAATGACGCCCTGAAGGTGGTAAAGACGCTCGAAGAGATCGATGATGCCACGCGGAGGATCAATGATCTCCTCCACGAGCTGTCTGTCTATACGGGAGAGGACTATGTTATTGAGGACCTTGAGGTAAAAGGATTTTCCGGGGAGAAAGAGGCGCAGGGCAATTTCCGTGTGGATATGTCGCCGGAATGGAGGATGTACGAACTTGCAATAGAGAAGAAGAGGGCGGAGATCGAGGCCCTTGAAAGGGAGAGGTATCCGAGACTTGCGCTCAATTCGAACTACACCTGGTACGGGCAGGACCTGAACCGGTTCAACGCCTCTGTCGAGGACGTACGGTCGAGAAACTTCTTTGTAGGACTTTCGGTCACCGTGTCCCTCTTTGACGGATTGAAAAGCAGCGCCCGCATCGAGAAGGCGAGGCTGGAGATGGAGGGGCTTAAGATCGAGAAGGAAAAGAAGATCGCCGAGCTTCGAGGCAGGCAGGCGAAGTCGAGCGATGCGATGAAGCTTTACGCCCTCGAAGTAAAGAACCGACGGGAGGCGCTGGCAAAGACGGAGGAGAAGCTCGGGATGGTCGAAAGGCTTAAAGAACAGGAGATCGCAGAGCACAAAGATCTCCTGTTCGAAAAGATAGAGCTGGTGAACAGAAACTTGGAACTCGAGAAGGCATATATCGGAAAGGCATCTGCGGCCAGGGAACTCGAACTGCTCGCAGAGGGGACGGACTGATGCAGACGGCGCTTATGGCCCTGGAGGTTGTCGCCAGGATCAACAGGATAAATATTGATCTTCGTATGGCGCAGAGGGAATACGGGTTAACGGACAGGGAGCTTACAAAGGAGGAACTGCTTCTTGTTGCGAAGGGCGCCGGCTTCAAGGCGCGGATCAAGAAGATGCTGCCGGATGAACTATTTGCAAGATACCCCTTGCCGGCTATCGTCCTTTTCAGGGATAAAGGCTTCGGCGTGATCCTCAAGGCAAACGGCGAGGAGAAGAGCGTCCTTTTGTTCTTCCCCGCAGAGAAACAGGCGCGGTCCGTAAGCTTCGATGAGTTCACAACCCTGTCCGATGGGGAGTGCATCGTCCTTAAACACAAAATGATCTCGTCGCAGGTCGCCTTCGGGTTCCAATGGTTCTACAACGAGATACTCCACTATAAGAACGTCATGGCAGAGGTCCTCACCGGATCCTTCGTCGTTCAGCTCTTCGGGCTTGTGACGCCGCTTTTCACGCAGGTCATACTGGACAAGGTCATCGTCCACCGGAGCATGACCACCCTCGACGTCCTTGCCGTGGCGTTCATCGCGGTAGCCCTGTTCGAGTTCCTCCTGAACACGACGAGGAACTATATCTTCATCCATACGACGAACAAGATCGATGCAAAGCTGGGGTCAAAGCTCTTCCGGCACCTCTTCTCCCTCCCCTTTGTTTATTTCGAGTCCAGAAAGGTCGGCAATATCGTCGCAAGGGTGAGGGAGCTCGACAACATCAGGGATTTCATTACGAACAAATCCGTGTCGGTCATCATCGACCTCTGCTTCTCCCTTGTCTTCGTGGCGGTCATGTTCCTCTACAGCGTGAAGCTGACGCTCGTCTTTATCGCCTTCGTGTGCATTGTGGGAACCCTCTACGTCACCGTCACGCCGGAGCTGAGGAGGAGGCTCGAATACAAGTTCCAGATGGCGGCGCAGTCCAATTCCTACCTCGTTGAGTCCGTTACCGGCATCCAGACGGTGAAATCCCTCGCCCTTGAAGGCTCGATGCAGAAAAGATGGGAAGAGAACCTTGAGAAATATGTCCATTCCAGCTTCAAGCTTTCCAACATGTCGAACATCGCGGGAGCGGTCTCCGGAACGTTCCAGCGCATGATGACCATCACCGTTCTCTACCTGGGCGTGAAGCTCGTCATCGACAACCAGCTTACCATCGGGCAGTTGATCGCCTTCCAGATGTTCGCGGGGCAGTTCACGGGACCTTTCCTCAGGCTCGTCAATCTCTGGAACGAGTTCCAGCAGGCGCTCCTCTCCGTTGACCGTATAGGGGACATCCTGAACAACCCCGTGGAGATAAGGTCAGGGAGGGACATCACCCTTCCGAAGCTTGACGGCGCCGTGAGGTTCGAGAACGTCTCTTTCCGATATTCCCCGGACTCCCCGGATGCCCTGCAGCAGGTCAGCTTTGCCGTGAGGCCAGGGATGAGCGTGGGACTTGTCGGCAGGAGCGGGAGCGGCAAGAGCACGATCACGAAGCTCATCGAGCGGCTCTATATCTTAAGCGAAGGCGCGATATACATTGACGACATCGACGTGAGGCACATGAACCCTGTCTGGCTGCGATACAATATCGGCGTCGTGCTTCAGGATGACTATCTCTTCAGCGGTACGATAGGGGAGAACATCATGCTGCCGAGACCCGATGCGCCGATGGAGGCAGTTATCGGGGCGTCGAAGATCGCCGGGGCGCACGAGTTCATATCGCAGCTCCCGGAAGGGTACGATACGCAGGTAGGGGAGCGCGGGTCGACGCTCTCCGGTGGGCAGAAGCAGAGGATAGCCATTGCCAGGGCGCTGATCACAAACCCCAGGATACTCATCTTCGACGAGGCCACATCCTCGCTCGATTACGAATCGGAGAGGATCATCCAGAAGAACATCAACAGGATCAAGGCGGGGCGCACCATGTTCATCGTGGCGCACCGGCTCTCGATGGTAAAGGATTGCGACCTCATCATCGCCCTTGACAAGGGGAAGGTCATGGAGACGGGCACCCACGAGATGCTCATGGCAAAGAAAGGCTACTACCACCACCTCTACACGCAGCAGGAGGCAGCGTAGGGGACGTTGGTAACTTTGGTAACTAACTTAAAGCAGCAGAAGGCATTCATTACAATACGTGGAGGAAGATGATGCCGCGCAAGGCACGGTTGGATGCGTTCAATACCCTTCACCATGTCATGGCGAGAGGAATAGAACGCAGTCTCATATTCAGAGACGATCATGACAGAATGGATTTCCTTGAACACTTAGGGATTCTCTCGGAAGAAACAAAAACGACAGTCTATGCATGGGCTCTGATGCCAAACCATTTTCATATCCTTCTTCGCAGTGGCCCCGGCGGTTTGCCCCACTTTATGCGTAGACTGCTTACCGGATATGCTGTCAGGTTCAATAAAAGACATGCACGGGCAGGGCATCTTTTTCAGAACAGGTACGCATCTATTGTCTGTGAAGAAGATCTCTATTTTATGGAGCTTATTCGTTATATCCACCTCAACCCAGTCGCGGCGCACATTGTCGAAACCATGAGGCAGCTCGATTCCTATCGTTTTACGGGCCACAGCGTTATCATGGGCACACATTATCTTCCGTGGCAGGATATAGGATATGTTCTCTCATGGTTTAATTTATCCCGGGTATCTTACCGATCATTCATGCAAAAAGGAATCGATCATGGTGCAACCGACTTAGATGGAGGCGGATTGCTACGCTTATTAGGAGAACGGCTTGAAGTTTCTCATGTACACGATAGGGATCATGTTCTTACAGATCAAAGGGTTCTCGGTACCGGTGATTTCGTTGAGCAGCTGCTGAAACAGAAGATACAAAAACGTAACAGCTCCCCTACGGAGCAGGCTCGCAGAATAGAGAATGTTCTTAAGAGGTATTGCAGGAAAGCCGGCATTACCATTAGAGCGTTGAAAAGCGGTAGCCGTGCCGTGCCGATTCCCCGCATACGTTCTGAAATTGCCCGCGTGCTTATAAGGGAATTGGGATTGTCCTATACAGAGACAGCGCGTCTTCTTGGCGTATCCCACGTCGCGGTATCAAAGATGATAAAAAGGGAAACAGATCATGAGTAAGTTACAGAAGTTACCAACGTCCCTGTACTGGCTCCTATTTAAATATTCAAAAGTGTGTTTTTTATTCCCATGCATCCTTTTGCTGTTTTTTACTGTTACAGGTTGCACTGGCGACGATACAGAGAAACCTTCTAAAAACCTAAAACCTGCCTATGGCTATATCAGTCCTGTATTCTCGCCAGATAACAGCAAGATTCTATTTAGTCTCTGCATGAGTCTTGATAAGGATTATGGTTGCAACCTTGCAACATATGAGAGATCAACCAACACACTCCGAGTATTCAATCCCACGGGGAATATGTATAACACAAACCCTTCGTATTCTTGGGATGGGAAAATGATCACATTTAGCTCGGGCAATGAACGCGAAGGAGACAAGGGAATATATAATGCCAATATCTACATCATGAATGCTAACGGTACAGGTCTGCGGCAGCTGACCCATAATTACAACAACAAGCCTGTGCGCGATAAAGACGGCGATGTTATTCTAAAGTACAACGTGATGCCCTCCTTTTCCCCTGACGGTAGGCGCGTTATTTTCAAACGAGCGAGAATATGGCGCAAGCGGAGCATGGGCGGCAAGATGCTCTCACATTGGGATATATATGAAATAGACATTGAGACCAAAAAAGAACGGAGACTCACAAACTATCGATTCTATATGATGACAAGACCTTATTATCTGTCTGATGGTAAAAGGTTCATTTTCTCCGGGAACGGCCCAAAATCTCCCGATAACTATCCGTATCCACTTCCTCTAAGAGAGGAATATGAAAGAAAGTACCAAGAAAACACAATCCTCATCATGGATGGCATCCATAACGGCCTCCGTGCCGCCCTCACCTATGGGGATTGCTCAAGTGAACCATCAGTTGCCCATGACGATTCGATTCTCTTTATTGCCAGGACAAACAAAATGGACAAGCTTCCAGGTCCTTACAATTATGATCTGTTCATAAAGAAAGGGAGTGAGATAAGACGGATCACCAAAATGGAATCATACATAACACAGGCATCCATATCGCCTGACGGTTCAAGGGCGATCTTCATTGCCGATACAAGTAAAGAACGCGGAAAGAGCGTATCACTGTGGACGGTAAAAACAGATGGGACAGGGCTTACGAGGATAAAACTTCCTTTTGAGCAAGTGGATGTGGACGCATTTAAAGGCAACAAAAAATAAAATTAAAGGGGTAACAATTATGGGACTTCATATACCAAGATATGGTTGGTATGGTGGACCGGGACACTCCGGTGAACGCAGGTTGAATGATGATCCGAATGGGGAACTTTGGCTTGATCCTGATACAGGCAAAACAGTTCCTTACTATTATGCGCCAAAAGATTCTCTAGATGCGGTCTTTAAACAACATGACTTAGATTATGGTAAAGCCATGCAATATGCGGGCGCAGAAAGAATTGCAAGAAAAATGGTTGCCGACATTAAGCTAATTTATGATGTCTGCACTTTGAATCCGGGCGATCCTGATTATCCAACTGATCCTTATTCCAGTGCTTATATGAACGGTGTTAAACTTGCCTTTGAGGCTAAATGGCATTTGATGCCCAGAGAGCTACAATGGAGCTGCTTACAGCGCCTATAGACGATGCGATCAATCTATACCGTCGCTTCATCAGTGAGCGTCCTTTTGAGTATGGCATTTATACCTCATATGACTTCATCGCCCCCTGGACCGATCTCTTCGACGAGGCCGCCGCTCTTCTCCCTCCCAGAAGCGGCATCCCCATCGTCCTTGATCTCGACGGCGACGGGGTGGAGACGACATTCCTCATAGCGGGCGCTTACTTCGACCACGACAAGAACGGATTCGCAGAGAGGACAGGATGGGCAGGAGGCGATGACGGCCTACTTGCATGGGACAGGAATGCAGACGGCGTCATCAATGACGGCGGCGAGGTCTTTAACACTACCATGCCCGACGGAACCCCGGCCGAGAACGGCTTCCAGGTGCTCGCCACCTTCGATGACAATGGGGATGGGAGGATCGATACCAACGATGCCATATGGAGCCAATTAAAGATATGGCAGGACATAGATGGGGACGGCTATTCCGCATCGGATGAACTCTTCACCCTCGACGAGCTCAGCATCCGGTCCATCAATACCGCATACGACATCTCCGACTATGTTGATGCCAACGGTAACGAACACCGTCAGGTAGGGAGTTATACAAGAACGGACGGCACCACCTTGACCGCGACCGATGTATGGTTCCGGACAGACAAGGCATGCACCATCGCCAGCGAGTGGCTCTACGTCCCCGATGACATCGCAGCCCTACCTGACCTTCAGGGGTTTGGAAACACCTACGACCTGCATCAGGCGATGGTACGGGATGCAACGGGTACACTAAAAGTACTCATTGAACAGTTTGCACACAACGCGGAACCCGCAACACGCAACGTGCTGCTTGAGCAGATCCTCTTTAGATGGACGGGCAGTGACGCCATAGACCCTGCGAGCAGGGGCGGCCTTATCGATGCGAGAAGACTATCGGTATTGGAGGCATTTTTTGGGGAGACCTATGAAGGAACGACGGGGCCGGATCCTATTCAGGGGGCGGTACCCTTTCTCGAACGGTCTTATAAGGGGGTATTCGAGATGTACTACGCCCAATTGATGGCACAGACACATCTCAAAGATCTCTACGATATGATCAACTACGCATGGGATGAAACATCACAGAGCATAAAGGGGGATCTGGGCGCCGTTGTTGCAGCGGTCCAAAACGCTCTCGCGATCGATGAGGCGGAAGGCAGGGCGCTCCTGGGGGAATTTTCCAGAACCATCTACGGATTGCAGGCAAGGGAAGTGCTGGATTTCACCATGGGGTTCCGAAGCGTGTTTGCAACCCATGGCGAGGAACTTGCCTGGATCATCGACTCTGCGGGCAGGAACGTGATAAGCGGGGTTGCGTGCAACGATAACCTGTACTCATGGGAAGCCAATGATGCCATAACCGGTGGTAAGGGAAATGATTCTCTGTATGCCGGCACTAATTTTGATACTGTAGTATACGGAAAGGCCGGGGCAGATTATGTTGCAGGCGCTGAAGGTAATGATATCCTGAACGGCGGCGAGGGGAATGACCAGCTTTTTGGATGGGGTGGCAATGATATCCTCGAAGGCGGCCACAGCAATGACTATATTGATGGCGGTGTGGGCAACGACATGGTCGTAGGCGGCACCGGCAAAGATGTCCTCTTCGGCGGCGAGGGCAGCGACACCTACCTCTTCAACCCCGGCGACGGTCAGGACACGATCTACGAGTACGATGCAACGGGCACCGGCATCGACACTATCACGTTCGGTCCCGGCATCACGAAGGACGACCTCATCGCGACCCGAAAAGACTACGATCTTGTTCTCTCCATGAAAAACTCCACCGACAGCATCACCCTGCAGTACTGGTACTACGGGAACGAATATAAAATTGAGAGATTCGAGTTTGCCGATAACACCGTCTTCACAATGCAGAACATAGAACAGATGGCCGTTATTCGTGGCACCAGCGGCAATGATTACCTGTATGACTTCGATACGAACGACACGATCCAGGGAGGCGCCGGCAACGATTACATCCAGGCCACCGCAGGCGGCAGCGACACCTACCTCTTCAACCCCGGCGACGGTCAGGACACGATCTACGAATACGATGCAACGGGCACCAACATCGACACCGTCACGTTTGGTCCCGGCATCACGAAGGACGACCTTACCATAACCCGCAGGGACTATGACCTCATCGTCTCCCCCAACTCTACCGACAGCATCGCCCTGCAGTACTGGTACTGCGGGAGTGAGTATAAGATCGAGAACTTCCAGTTTGCCGAAGGCGGGACGGTTACGACGGCTGAGATAGAGGACAGGGCAATTGTGCGGGGTACCGATAGGGCTGATTACCTGACCGGTTTTGATAACGGCGAGGTCTTTGTAGCAGGAAAAGGAGACGATTGTGTCTGCGCATACGAGGGCAACGATGTAATCACCGGCGGTCCCGGCTGTGACTATCTTGACGGCGGCAGCGGCAGCGATCTCTATCGCTTCTCTCTGGAAGACGGTTCGGACATTATCTGCGATTGCGGATATGACGGGGCGATTGACGGCATCATCTTCGATATGGACGTACCCACGGATTCCATCGCCTTCTTCCGGGACTATACAGGCCTCAGTATTGCCTACGGCAGTAAAGATCGTATTATGATGGCCGATCAGGATACGGCCGGCATCGAAAAGGTGCAGATAACCGGCGGCTTTTACCTCACCGACTCCGACATCAACACTCTCATCCAGCAAATCACCGCCTATGCGGCAGTGCAGGGTGTCGTCCTTAATAATGTCGATGACGTGAGGAATAACAACGGCCTCATGAACATCATCGTGAATGCGTGGCACCAGTGAAGATGGTAAAAGGTGAAAGGCCGTAATTCGTGATTCGTAATTCATGAATGGTGAAAGCGAAAGAAGCAACAAAGGCAGCTCATGGCGAACCGAAGAAGCGAAAGAAACAATAAAAGACACAGACCAGACAGACCAAATAGACCAGACAGACCAGATGAACCGATTTGCTTATAGCTGGCAAAAGAGGATGTGATCTGTGAACCGATGGAGCATTGAGCGGTTGAGCAATTTTTTCAGAAAGGATGATGCCCATGAGTTCAAACCGGTCATGGCGGAGATCGAGGAGAAGCCGCCGCATCCGCTGGGAAGGATCGTCTTCTGGGTGGTCATCGCGACGATGGTCTTCTTCGGCCTGTGGATGTGCATCGGCAAGGTCGACGTTGTTGTTACCGCCAGGGGCATCGTGATCCCGGATGGGGATGTCAAGGTCCTGCAGCCCCTCGATGCCGGCGTCGTAAGCAGAATCCTCTGCAGAGAGGGGGATTATGTGAAGAAAGGCCAGGTGCTCATGGAGATCGACCCTTCGATCACGGCGCCTGAATTGGAATCAAAGAAGAAGAGCCTCCAGTTTCTGGAGATGGAAAAGCAGCGGCTCGGCTCGACGCTGACAGGAAAAGAGTTCAGGCCAGCGGCACATGAGCGTTATGACGAAGAGACCCTCCGCACACAGCGCGCTCTTTTCCGGTCTTCATTATCGAGCCTTGAAAAGCAGCTCAGTGCAAAGAAGGCGGAGCTTGACCGGACAGAGGAGGAGATGAGGTCCGCGGTAAAGGAGAGAGAGCACAACAGGTCCCTCCTCGATGTTGCAAAGGACAAGGAAAAGAGGCTCCGCGCCGTACTCGATATCATTGCACGCGAAGATTACGAGAAGGTTCTGAACGATATCCTGACCTACCGGAATAATATCGAACAGGCGGAAGGGAAACTTAAAGGGCTTGACCACAGGAAACAGGGGCTTGTAAGCGAGATGGCATACATCGGCGAGAATTTTAAGGTGACAAACCTGAAGGAGTTCTCCGATAAGCAAAAACAGACCACGGAGATCAGGGCGGAGATCGAGAAGACGGCCTTCAGAAACGAGAAGCAGAGGATCGTATCGCCCGTTGACGGATACGTGGCGAATCTCTTTATCCACACCGTCGGCGGCGTGGTAACGCCTGCCCAGAAGCTCATGATCGTAGTGCCCAACGGGGCGCCGCTTACTATCAAGGCAACCGTCCTCAATAAGGATATAGGTTTTATAAAAGACAGGATGCCCGTTATGATAAAGATAGATACCTTCGATTTTCAGAAATACGGCATACTGAAAGGATTTGTGCGGAACGTGTCTCGGCACAGCATTGAGGACGAAAGGCTCGGGCCCGTCTATGAGGTGTTCGTGACGCCCGTAGAAACGCAATTAACGGTGGAAGGCAGAAAGGTAATGATGGGCTCCGGCATGAGCGTCACCTCGGAGATCACCGTCAGTAAGAGAAGGATTATCGAGTTCTTTATCTACCCCATCATCAAATACCTCGATGAGGGGATCAAAGTGCGGTGACGACCTGCATTCAACCCACATTACATATTGCCTTTCTCCCGTGCAATATGTAATATAGAAACACGCATACCAGTGCGAGTATCGCGACGCCTCCGTATAACGCTCTGTACCCCGTAAAAGGGACGAAGAGTCCCAATATGAAGGGCCCGACCCCGACCGATATATCTATGAACATGAAAAAGGTGGAATTTGCCAAACCAAGGCGGTGCGGCACAGTTGCTTTAACTGCAATTGCCTGGCCACTGAACTGTACAACTCCCAAGCCAAGGCCGATAAGAGCCCCTGCCATTAAAAGGGTATATCCATGGCGCGCCTGGCTGAGAACGATCATTCCGACCATGAATATGAGAATCGCCGGATACATGGCAAAATTCTCGCCTTTCGAGTCAAACAGCCGGCCGGTATAAGGCCTTGAAAAAAATATTGCCACGGCGTATGCAACAAAGAAGAAACTTGCGGCGTCCGCCAGATGAATCTCTCTTGAATAGGAGGTCAGAAAAAAAAGGACGCTTGAATAGCAAAAGTATATGGCCCCACAAACAATTGAGATAGGGATCGCCTTGGGCTCAAAGAAGCTCTTAAAGCGGAGACCTCTCGTCTCCTCGGATTGTTTGTCCGTCAATTTAATCTCCGAAACAGTTGAAAAGATCGGGTTCACGCAGCTTAGTATTGCTGAGATCGAGCAGGCGACAAAGACCATGTTGTAGCCTCCATGGCGACTTATGAACATGGCCAGAAAGGGACCGATGGCCGTTGCAAGCGTGACGCCCAAGGCGAAATAACCAAGGCCCTCGCCGTACCTTGCCCTTGGAACAATATGCGATACGATTGTTGCCGCTGCTGTGGCCGTAATGCCGAATGTCGCACCGTGAAGAAAGCGGACGAGCAAAAGGAACGCAACGCTATGAATCCAGAAATACAGTAAGGACATCGCTAACCCTGCAATCAATCCGACATAGAGCATCCTCTTTCTGCCTATCCTTTCTATCCATTTTCCGGCAAAAAGGCGCGCAGTGAGTGCGCCGATCACATATATGCCTGAAGCAAACCCTGCCTCACTGGGAGGAGAGTGGAAATTGTCCATCGCAAATACAGGGATGATAACCATAAGGAGGTAAAAGTTCAAAGCGATGAAAAAATTAGTGAAGGTAATACTGGCGAAATCCTTCGTCCATAATTTGGGTTTGTTCATTCAGAGGCCGTCCGTTGTCCCGTTAATTCTTTTTCCGGTAGTTTGTTAAGTAGATGCCGCCGCTGACAAGCAGGAGCCCAATGATAAGCCCTGTGGTCACCTGCTCGCCGAGGAAGATAGCCCCGCATACTACGCCAAACACAGGGGTAAGAAAGGTGAACACGGCAAGCTCCGAGACCGGGTAGGTGTGGATGAGTTTGAACCACACGAAGTATGATGCGAAGGCGATCACAATTGAGGAGTATAAGAGGGCAAGAACCGCTGAGGAGCTGACATCGAGTACCCATTTCTGTTCAAGAAAGAAGGCGCAGATAAATAAGACGGGGATGGAAAGGACCAGCTGGTAGAGAAATGTGTGAATTGGATGCACCCTGTCTGCCAGGAATTTTTTGATATAAACCGTTGTTGCACCCCACATGACGGCGGCGCCAAGCTCAAGGATGTCGCCGAACAGCATGGAGGTGTTCCAGGTCATGGGTTTTCCCTGGAACACAGAGTAAAGCCCTGTGAATGCGAGAACAAGCCCCGCTATCTTTGTAATGCCCAGCTTTTCTTTGAGAAAGAGATAGGCCCCTATGGCTACCACGAAGGGGGAGAAGTTGATAAGTATTCCGGCTCTGGCCGAATCGGTGTACAACAAGCCAATATAGAGACAGACGAATTCCAGACCAAAGAGCAACCCAACCATACAGCCATGGAAGAAGCGAATATCCCTGTGAAAGAGGGGCTGTTTGATGGACAGGCAATATGCGACGCCGAAAGCCGAAGCGATTGACGACCTGAGGAAGGCGTTAAAGACGGGAGCGAACCCTGTATTGGCGATCTTTATCGCCGTATAATTCAAGCCCCATAGCATGGTAAGGACGAGGAGTATAAGAAAGCCTTGCAGATCCAGATGGTCTTTAGCCATTCTTCCTTCCTGTGCCATTATTTTCGCTTCACGTAGTACATTTATTGTATACAACTATGGTACTGCTGATGTCAAATTATTCTCAAAGCGTGGCGTGGTCCTTACATTTTCTTGACTTATCCGATATCTGTGCTATTAAAAATATAACGTCCCAAAAATAATAAAAAGAAAAGGAGGTTATTATGCCGGACAGCGTCTATGTCGTTAACGAGATCGTAGGCACCAGCGACAAATCATGGGAAGATGCGGCTAAAAGGGCAATAGAGACCGCTGGAAAGAGCGTCAAGGATCTCCGTATTGGTGAGGTAGTGAAACAGGACGTAACGGTGGAGAACGGAAAGGTGACAAGCTTCAGGGTAAGGCTCAATATTTCCTTCAAGTATCACGCGAAGAAATAGCTTCATCTGAAGAAATTCAGAACGGGGAAGGGGGGTTTTGCGGCAGGGCAGGATTATCAAAGATTCTGCCCTGTTTGTGTATATCCAATTCCTATTGCTTCATGTCGTTTCGCCGTTGATGTACCGTTTCAGGAAGATGCCGGTGTAACTGGAGGGAGACTCCATGACCTCCTCGGGCCGGCCTTTCGTGATGATCCTACCTCCCTTGTCGCCTCCTTCAGGGCCTAGATCGATGATGTAATCGGCGCATTTGATAACATCGAGGTTGTGCTCTATCACCACAACGGAATTTCCCCTTTCGATGAGTTCCGCAAGGACATGTAGCAGCTTCTCGATATCGACAAAGTGGAGCCCGGTCGTGGGCTCGTCGAGGATATAGAGGGTCTTTCCTGTGTCCCTTTTGGACAGCTCCCGCGAAAGCTTTATCCGTTGGGCCTCTCCGCCCGAGAGCGTCGTCGCCGCCTGCCCCAGCCTTATGTATCCGAGCCCGACCTCGTTGAGGACCTTCAATTTGTTTTTGACATGTGGCAGGGCATCGAAGAATTCCATTGCCTGTGTAACGGTCATCTCGAGCACATCGGCGATGTTTTTTCCCCTGTATTTGATCTCGAGGGTGTCCCGGTTGTATCTCTTACCTTTGCATGCCTCACAGACGATGTAGACGTCTGGCAGGAACTGCATCTCGATCTTCACGAAGCCCTCGCCGGTACAGGTCTCGCACCTGCCCCCTTTCACATTGAAGCTGAACCTCCCATCTTTGTAGCCGCGCATCCTCGACTCGGGGAGCTTCGCGAAAAGTTCCCGTATGTGGGTGAAGACGCCGGTATAGGTTGCGGGGTTTGACCGCGGCGTCCTCCCTATGGGCGACTGGTCGATGTCGATGACCCTGTCGATGACCTCAAACCCCGTTATCCCTTCCGACTCTCCGGCCCGGTCCTTCGACCTGTAGAGTTTCTGCTTCAGGAGCGGATAAAGGGTATCGACGATGAGGCTGCTCTTCCCTGATCCCGATACGCCGGTGATGGCGGAAAATACGCCGAGGGGAATATTGACGTCGATATCCTTGAGATTGTTTGCCCGCGCGCCCTTGATCTTCAAAAATCCTTTCGGCTTTCGCCTCTTTTCCGGGATATGGATCTCCCGCCTCTTTGACAAATAAAGCCCGGTGATGGAATCTTTTTGCTCCATGAGCTTGCCTGGGGTGCCCTGAAAGACGAGATTGCCGCCATTCTCGCCCGCGCCCGGTCCGAGGTCGATGACGTAATCCGACGACACGATCGCATCATGATCGTGCTCCACGACGATGACTGTGTTGTCGAGGTCCCGCAGCCTTCTCAGCGTTCCAAGCAGGCGCTCGTTGTCGCGCTGATGAAGGCCTATGCTCGGCTCATCGAGTACGTATACAACGCCTGTGAGCCCTGAGCCGATCTGCGTGGCAAGGCGTATCCTCTGGGATTCTCCCGCAGAGAGCGTGGCGGAGTTCCTGCTTAAGCTTATGTAATCGAGGCCCACATCGATGAGGAATTTCAGGCGCGAGACGATCTCCTTCAGGATGTTCCGCGCAATCTCCTTTTCCTTGTCGGTGAGCTTGATGGTATTGAAGAACCTGGAGCACTCCGTTATCGTCATCCTCGCGATCTGATCGATATTGAGATCGTTGATCCTTACCCAGAGCATCTCCTTCTTGAGCCTTGCTCCGTTGCATACCGGGCAGGGGATGAGGTTGATGAACCGCTCGAGTTTCTCTTTTTCGTAGTGGTCTGCCCTGTCCCATTCCCGCTCGAGCTCGCCGATAACCCCTTCAAAAGGCCTTTGCATGAAATCCCTTCTGGAGCCACGGTCGGTATAGAATTCGATCTGCTCCCCTTTTGAACCGTAGAGGATGGCCTCCTGCACAGCCTGCGGCAACTGCCTGAAGGGCTTTCTGATGTCTATCTTATAATGGTTGACGAGCGCTTCGAGGAAAGGCATGAAGTGGACCGGATTTTTCTCTCCCCAGGGCACGACGGCCCCATCCCTGAGAGAGAGGTCGGAATTTGGGATGATAAGCGCAGGGTCAAAGTATTCCTTCACGCCGAGGCCGAGGCACGCCGGGCAGGCGCCGTAAGGATTATTGAAGGAGAACATCCGCGGCGCTATCTCTGGGTAGCTTATGCCGCAGTCGGGGCAGGCGAATTTTTCACTGAAGACCATAGTATCTTTTTCGGCCTCTACTGTAACGATGCCGCCAGCCTTGTTGAGGGCCAGTTCTACCGCCTCGAAGAGCCTTCTTTCAATGCCATCGCGGATGGTGATCCTGTCGATGATAACATCGATATCGTGCTTCTTGTTCTTGTCGAGCTCGATATCGTCGGCGAGATCGACGATTTTTCCGTTCAATATTATCCTTGTGAAACCCTGCTTTCTTAACTCGTCGATCTCCTTCCGGTATTCGCCCTTCCTTCCCCTGACGATGGGCGCAAGGATGGTGAGGCTCTTTCCGGAGCCGAGCGAGAGGATAGCGTCCACGATCTGGGGGGCGTGCTGGCTCTTGATCTCCTTCCCGCAGCCGTAGCAATAGACGTGCCCGATCCTCGCGAAGAGAAGCCTCAGGTAATCGTATATCTCTGTTACCGTCCCGACGGTACTACGGGGATTCTTGCTGATATTTTTTTGTTCGATGCTGATGGCGGGGGATAGCCCTTCTATGTAGTCCACGTCAGGTTTTTCCATGAGTTCAAGGAACTGCCGTGCATAAGAAGAAAGAGACTCAACATACCGCCGTTGCCCCTCGGCATAGATGGTATCGAACGCGAGCGTTGACTTGCCGGATCCGCTCGGACCGGTAACGACGACCATCTTGTTCCTGGGGATTGTAACGTCGATATTCTTGAGGTTATGCTCCCTTGCGCCTTTTACGAATATTCTGTCCATATACAGGGGTTAGGTGTCAGACTTAACCGCCATATTGTATCAGAAAACGGCAGGCATTGCAAAAAGTGAATACACCGGCTCATAGATGATGGCTCATGGCTGACAGGAAGATCCGTTCAACGTTCTCCGTTCAATGTTCAACGTTACAAAAGGACAGAAAGAGATCGCCGCGTCGCTTACGCTCCCTGCGGGATGACATCATTGTTCCCGCTCTCCGTTACGACAAAGCAGACGAAACAGACCAGATAGACGGAATAGGTTAGGTTGATAGCCGGATTGTATGTGGGGGGTTGACAGATAAGGTTATCGTTGCTATAGAACAGTTATATTATTCTTTTTTATATTGAGCTAAGAGTTATCAGATATGGGCTGCTAAAAGGAGGGAAAGTACATGGAACAAAAAGGCAATGACAGGGGCTGGAACCCGTATATTGCCGGATTCCTGACGGGGCTATTACTCATTGCCTCCGTCTGGTTCACCGGAAAATATGTGGGGGCGTCGACCACGTTTGTCCGCTCGACGGCTTTTATCGAAAAGGTTTTTGACGCAGAACGGGTAGGGACCATTGAATATTTCAAGAAGAATCTTCCGAAGCTCGATTGGCAGTTCCTTTTTGTGATCGGCATTTTAGTTGGTTCTCTCATCGCATCGGCAACGTCGAAAACGTTCAAATGGCAGGGAGTTCCCGACATGTGGCAGGCCCGTTTCGGGCCCGGCAAGGCTAAACGTGCGATTGTTGCCTTTCTGGGTGGGGCCATCGCCATGTATGGCGCCCGCCTCGCCGACGGGTGACCGAGCGGTCACGGGCTGAGCGGTTCGCTCCAGCTGGCTGTCAGCGGGTATGTGTCTTTAATATGTTTTTTTGTCGGCGGTGTTCTTGTTGCAAAAATGCTTTACGGAGGAGGTGAGGGGAAATGAGCGATCTCGGATACGGACTAGTTACGGGCATCATCTTCGGGTTTCTCCTCCAGAAAGCGCGGGTCATCCGATATGATAAGCAGATCGCCGCGCTCCGCCTTCTGGACATGACGATCGTGAAGTTCATGTTTACCTCTATCCTCGTTGCGATGGTGGGCGTTTATCTCCTGAAGGATCTTGGCATTGTGAAACTTTCTCTGAAGACAGCATCGCTGGGCGGTAATATCATCGGCGGCCTTATCTTCGGGATCGGCTGGGGGCTTCTCGGCTATTGCCCTGGCACCCAGCTCGGAGCACTCGGCGAAGGAAGGTGGGACGCGATCTGGGGCATTATCGGGATGCTTGTCGGCGCCGGCATCTTCGCGGAGATGTTCCCATTCCTGAAAAGCACGGTGCTCACGTGGGGTGATCTAGGAAAGATCACGATCCCCCAGATCCTCGGAATAAATCACTGGATCGTTATTGCTGCCTTCGTGATTATCGGCATCCTCATGTTCCGGTGGTTTGAGAAGAAAGGGCTGTAGCTAAAAAGGAGACTATCATGGGTAAAGAGCGGCTGGTCGTTATTGGCGGTGTGGCGGCAGGGATGAGCGCTGCCAGCAGTTACCGGAGGCTGAAGCCTGAGGCGGAGGCGATCGTTCTCGAGAAGGATTATTTCATATCCTATGGCGCGTGCAGCCTTCCTTATTATGTATCCGACGATGTTAAGGATTTTCAGGACCTCATATCTCTGACGCCCAAGGTCGCAACGGCGGAGCGCGGCATAACGGTGTTCACGAGGCACGAGGCGACCGCGATCGACTTCAGCAAAAAAGAGGTATTGGCAAGAGACCTCGATAAGAATGAGGAGAAGAGGATCCCATACGATAAGCTTGTTATCGCAACCGGCGGATTGCCCGTGAAACCGCCGCTTCCGGGAATTGACCTGCAAAATGTTTTCACCATCAGGACCCTTATCGACGGCATCGAGATGAAAAAGTTTATCAACGAATGGGGATCCTTTCAGGTCTGCGTGGGTTCCCCCGAATGCCTCTACGTAAACCGCTTCGGTGCGGAAAAGCGGGCCATGAAGACGGTCATCGTGGGCGGAGGATACATCGGCATGGAGATGTGCGAGTCCTTTCGCAAGAGAGGGCTCGACGTGGCCGTTATAGAGAAGATGGACAGGGTGCTTGGCACCATGGACAAGAGCATTACCGATGTTGTTGATGAAAAGGTCCAGGCAGAAGGGGTGAAGCTGTTCAAAGAAACGTCCGTTGAAGGTTTTGAAGGAAGCAAAGGAGCGGTCACCGGCGTCAGGACGGACAAAGGCATCTTTGATGCGGACCTTGTCCTCCTCGCAATAGGGGCCAGGCCGAACACGAAGCTTGTCCAGGATGCGGGGATAGAACTCGGCGCAAACGGCGCCGTGAAGGTAGACGACTATCTGCGGACCAACATGCCCGATGTCTATGCCGCAGGAGACTGCGCCGAGGCAAAGCACCTGGTGACCGGCAAGAAGGTCTATATCCCGCTCGGTACGACGGCAAACAAGCAGGGAAGGATAGCCGGCGAGAACGCGGCAGGCAAAGATAATATCTTTGAAGGCGTGGTGGGGACTGCCATCACCAAGGTCTTTGACCTTGAGGTCGCCCGCACGGGGCTTTCCCCGCTGGAGGCAGAGCGGGAAGGGTACGATTTCTTCGTCTCGACCATCAAGGGCCGGTCGCGGAGCAGCGCCTATCCGTCCGGCAAGCGGATCACCGTGTCGTATTCCGTCGAGAGGGGAACCGGCAGGCTCCTCGGTGCGCAGATGGTAGGGGAAGAGGGCGTGGCGCACAGGATCGACACGTTGGCGGCCTGCCTCTATAGCAAGATGACCGTCGAGGACGTGGCGAGGCTCGATCTCGGCTACGCGCCGCCCTTCGCAACGGTCTGGGACCCCATCCTGGTGGCGGCGAACGTGGCGGTGAAGAAGCTGACGGCAGAAAAGGATCATCTAGGATAAGTCATTAGCACAGTGTCGGGCTTTCCTATAGCAAACCGTCGTGAGGCGAGGAATCTCGGTCTTTTGCGAAGCAAAAGTTCCGAAGCCGAACGCGAGCGAATGTAGCCGCAGGAGCGGAATGAGCGTATTTGCGGGGAAGAGCCCGACACTGTGCTAATCCTAATGGAAGATCTGGGGTCATAACAACACCATTCCCTCTCCCCCTGCGGGAGAGGGTCAGGGAGAGGGGGCATGCTATATAATGGTATGTTCCGAAATTTGAACATTGAGGAAATGGTGCGTATTCTCTATATCTTTGATAAGCCCCGGCGTAACGATTTCAGTGAGATCATCTTTTATTCCGAATCTTTTGTAATACTCTTCGCGGACAGGAAGCAGATCCCTGTCCCGGCCGGCATATCCCAAAACCTTGCAGGTCAGATCTGCAAGGCAGACAATGAGGCTCTCCTTCAGGCAGGTACCGGGGATGTAGTCAGGCGGAAAGAACGACGGGGAGTGATGATGCTCGATGGCGCCGGTGATGATGCCGGGCAACTGCCATATGTGCGCGATGATCGCACCGATGACGGCATGGTTCATCCCGTATTGTTTTTCTTCCTCAATGACCATTGGAAGGCCTGTAGAGATAGATCCTCTTTTTTCAAGAAGGTGAAAAAAATATTTTCCGATATCGTGGAGAAGCCCGATGGTCTCGAACACGTGCCCGGAGAGCCTGAAAAACGACTTCCCCAGATGGCCCGCACAGACTGAAACGGCGGCAGAATGGGCCCGCATCTTCACATAGTCTTCACGATCTGCGGTCTGTATCGAAGGCAGGATGTTGCAAAGCATGTCCTCCAATGTAAGTACCCTTACGTTGTTGTAGCCAAGCAATGTTATGGCCTTTTCGAGGGAGGTGACCTCTTGGGGCAGGTTGAAATAGACGGAATTGATTGTCTGAAGGATCTTTGCCGAAAACACCGGGCTGGTTGACACGAGAGAGATTATCCCGCCCAGGTTTGATTCCGGGTTCTGCAGCAGATCGAGGAGCGCAAGGGATGTTGTCGGGACGGGAGGGAGCTCGGCTATCTTGTTCTCCAGCGTGTTTTTAACAGTATCGTCGACGGCAATGTTCGATAAGGGAAAAAGCCCATCCGCCACCGTTATATATCGTACCTCGCGAAGCGCAGGGCAAGATGCAAGGACGGCGCCCTGTCTGCTGCCGATCTTTGAAGCGGAGCGGAGAGGAAGGCATCGTCCCTTTTTTTCAGGTCCTGGACAGAGAAACGCATCGGCGGACTTCGTAAGTTCGTTTTAAACTGGCGCGCCCGGTATATTGTATAGGCGATGAGCACAACAATGATAAACCCCAAAGATATGAAGAACATGACAGGCATTTGCGACCTTATCTCATTATCATTAATACCAGAAATCAGAGGAACAGTGAAATAAAAATTCGTTGATATTTGTAAAATAAGCTCCCGCGATTTATAATGGTCTTCGATCGACAGATTCCCTGCTGTCCCGTTTCGGCTCACATTATTTCCGCTCCCCCCGCGGGAGAGGGCCAGGGCACAGGCAGCACTTAGCAACACCACCCCCTCTCCCCCTCGCGGAAAGGGTCAGAGCAACATAGTACCCTCTCCCCCTCGCGGGAGAGGGTCAGGGTGAGGGGGGAAACGAGAGGCAGATCGTATCAATGGGTACAGAATGAACATATTGACAACCTTGCAACGCCAGGACATACGATCGTTCATATCCAAAAGCTGGGCGAACAGCTGGCCGATGATACTTATCATGTTCTTCGAGTTTCTCATCGGCATGGCAGATATCTATATTGCGGGGCGTGTCGGCAAGCAGGTTCAGGCGACATACGGATTTGTCATCCAGTTTTATTTTATCTTCATCATTGTTGCGAACGCGCTTTCTATAGGGTCGGTTTCCGTTGTGTCCCGGTTGTTTACCGGCGGTAACAGCGCTGCGCTGGCAAGTGCTGCATGGTCGATCATTTTAACAACTGCAGCCGGCGGAGTTGCCTTCAGTATTGCAGGGATATTCGCGACCCACTGGTTCATGGAACTTGTCAACATTCCAGCGGAGCTGAAGCCATATGGAGTAGAGCTGGGAAAGATCTATGCCTGCGGGTTGCCCTTTCATTATCTTCTCATAAGCACCAACGCTATCCTGCGTTCCTGCAAAATGATCCACAGGTCGCTCACGACAATGGCGATCATCTGCTTGATGAACGTAGGCCTTAATTTTTTCATCGTTTTTCACACGAAGCTCGGTTTTTGGGGCATAGCCCTCTCAACGGCCTTGAGCGTATTTGCCGGGAGCATCCTCAATCTCTGGCATTGCAGAGTGTTGATGAGCAAGGCAAGGGCATTTTCATTCAGGGCAATTCGTGAAGTTGTCTTCATAGGTTGGCCGGGAGGGGCAACGCAGGCCATGTGGCAGGTCCATTCCATGGTAATGTTCCTGATCCTCAGCGCATTGCCGGAAAAGGGCGTTGAGGTCCTCGCCGCCCTCGCTGCTGGCACAAGGATAGAGTCGGCGATCTTTCTTCCCGCAATAGCCTTCAACATGGCAAACGCGGTGATCGTGGGCAACCTGATAGGCGAGGGAAAGAAAGCAGACGCCTTCAAAGGTGGCCTTGTCACGATGCTCATGGGCGTGGGCATCGTTACGCTCCTTACAGTTGTTGTAATAGCGAGCGCACGGTGGATCGCGCCGCTGCTTTCGAATAATGAGACCGTCATCGCCGAGACCACCAGATACCTTTACATCAGCATGCTCAGCGAGCCCTTCATGGCGTTGTGGGTGATACTCGGAGGGGGATTGAGCGGCGCCGGGGATACGCGGTCATTCATGTACAACGTGGTCATCGGCATCTGGCTGGTTAGGGTTCCGCTGAGCTATATCTGTGTCGTCCTTCTTGGCTTAAGCGCTGCGTCGGTCTGGTGGACCATGAACCTTTCGCAGTTCATCATGGCAATATTCATGGCAAGAAGGTACCTGCAAAAGAAATGGCTAACATAAATCCGAAAAAGCCGTGAGGCGTTCCGTATCGTTAATTGTCGCCTGAGTTATTATTCTGTCTGCATCCCGATGATTTCGTTGCGGAGGTACCATACCAGCCAAAGGCCGGGCAGGGCGGTGAATGTGCTGAAGAGGAAGAAGTTTGTCCAGCCGATCAGCTCGACGGCAAAGCCGGAGGTCGGTGAGACGAGGACCCTGCCGAGGGCCGAAAGGGAAGAGAGGAGGGCGAACTGGGTGGCGCTGAAGCGGGGGTTGCAGAGCGCCATGAGGAATGCGACAAAGGCGGCCGTTCCCATGCCTCCCGAGAGGTTCTCAAACGCCACGGCCACTACGAGCATGGCGTAGCTCTTTCCTGTCCAGGCGAGGACCATGAAGGAGAGGTTGGAGACCATCTGGAGAAACCCGAACGCCAGAAGGGACCTGAAAAGGCCGAGCTTTACCATGAAGGCTCCTCCAAAGAGCGCCCCCACTATCGTTGCCACAAGCCCCATACCTTTGTTGATCGTCCCGACGTCGGTCGGAGAGAAGTGCACGCCCCTGATGAGAAATGTTGTCGTAAGAGCGCCGGCATATGCATCGCCGAGCTTGTAGAAGACTATGAGGAGAATCATCAGCATGGATGACCTCCGGGACAGAAAGTCCTTGAGGGGTCCCCATGCGGCCTCCTGCATGGTCTTCGGAGGCGCCACCTTTTTATCAGGCTCTTTCCCGATGAAGGTACCTGACATACCAACTACCATGACCGCTGCCATGATAAGGTATGTCGTCTGCCAGCCGACGATCTCTGAAAAAATAAGGGCCACAGCCCCGGCCACGATCATTGCTATGCGGTAGCCGAAGACGAAGACCGCGGCGCCCATTCCTCTCTCCACGTCCGGCAGGACATCGGTGCGGTATGCATCGATAACGATATCCTGCGAGGCAGACATGAAGGTCACGATCAAGGCTGCCAGGGCGAGCATGAGAGGAGCCCGCTCCGGAGAGAGAAAGGCCATGGACACGATTCCCGTCAAAAGGGCAACCTGAGTAAGAAATACCCAGCCGCGGCGTCTTCCGAGCCACGGAGGAACAAAACGGTCCATAAAGGGCGACCAGAGGAATTTGATGGTATAGGGCAGTCCGATGAGGGCAAAGATACCGATCGTTGTAATATCTATGCCGGTTACGGTGAGCCACGCTTGGAGCGTTCCGCTGGTGAGCGGCAGGGGCAGCCCGGAAGAGAAGCCGAGGAGCAGCATCACGAACATGCGGCGGCTTGTAAATATCTTGAGATAAGGTGTAAGGTTCATTTTCATTGAGTTATATCGGGCATAGTGTCAGGCTTTCCCGTAGTAAACCGTTGTGAGGCGAAGAAAGCCGGTTGTATCATTCCCCCTCTCCCCGACCCTCTCCCGCCAGGGGAGAGGGAATGGTGTTGCTCGTGCCCCGACTCCCTTCCGCCAGGGGAGAGGGAATGGTGTTGCTCGTGCCCCGACTCCCTTCCGCCAGGGGAGAGGGAATGGTGTTGCCCCGAGGCACTGCTTCGGGAGTATAGATTGAGCGTTTTTGCGGGGGGATGCCCCGACGGCCGTGCCCTCATGATATATCCGGGTTTAGTCTTAACCCGGAACCCGCGAAATGTATTCAATAAGCAGATACCTGTTTCGTTTTTGTTTTTCAACGTTGAACGTAGAACATTGAACAAAGTCCTTTTGATGCTTCACGCCATTATAGCCCTAATTGATCGCTGATCTCGTTCATCGCTTTTATACAGATCTCGGCGAATTCGTTCAGCGGGATGCCGATCGTTTCGCACTCCATAATGTTGTCTCTGTTGACCGATGCGGCGAATGACTTCTCCTTCATTCTCTTCACGACCGATTTTGGTTTAACGCTCGCCAGCTTCTTGTCGGGGTATACGAGCGTTGTCGCCACGATGAGCCCTGTTATGGTCTCTCCGGCGGCGAGCGCGTGCTGCAGGACCGTCTCCCGTTTTTTGCCAGCAGCCCTCTCGTTGTGCATCACGATGGCATCGAGGACCTCAGGGTCCACTCCTTTTTCTTTCAGTATTTTTTCCGCCTCAAGACAATGGCGGTTGAGATCGCCGTCAACAAGCTCTATGTCGATATCGTGGAGAAGTCCGGTGATAGACCATTTCTCCTCGTCTTTTCCCAGCTTCCGGGCCAATGCCCGCATGACCGCCTCCGAGGCGTAGCAATGGTTCAGCATCCTCTCGTTGCGAACATATTGCTTAAGCAGCGCTACCGCGCCATCTCTTGTCATTTCGCAAATACCTCCTTAACGTCCTTTTTCGATAAGCTCAATGAGTAGCTTTTTTGATACAAGGAAAAAGGCGATCCTGCTCGCGTCTTTACACTCGCGCCGCAGGTTTGTATCGTATGCACGGCAATCGAGAGGTGGCGTTACCATCTGAAACCCTTTATCGGCGAGTTCCTGAGAAGTCTTTTCGATATCGTCAACCTCGAAGCAGAGGTGGTGCAGGCCGCCGCCCTTCTTTTTTAGAAAATTCCAGATCGGGGAATTCTTGGCAGTAGGCTCCAGTATCTCTATGGAGACATCGGCGTCATCCCTGGCGTTAGCGAACGATGCTGTTACATTCAGCGTGTCGAATGGGACGGCCTCGGTGACCTCACGGAAGCCGATGGTACGCAGAAGCTCAGCAAATTCCTTAATATTTTCTACTACAAGACCGATATGATCAAGCTTCATGCCCATGAGTAATCTCCACGGAGATATATTACGCAAGAAATGTCCTGATTGCCAGACGAAAATACGGAAGTGAATCGTTTATATACTTTTTACGCCTTATGACAGAGAGTCCGACGCCGATTCTTTCCGTGATACGTAAAGCGTAATTTCACGTCCGGCAAAACCTTTGCAGAGAGAGGATGCTGAGGCGGGGGAAGAAACGCCTGGGGAACGGAGGATACCCCGGGCGTTTCTCTGTGGATCAGGTGCGGGGATACCCCGGGGTAGACTGGCCGTTGACCTCTTCCCGCAGCACCACTTCCATCTTCAGGATCGGAAAGTTTGTTGTGTTAAAATCCTGTGCCGCGCAGATGGGCAGGTTCCTTGTGTTAAGAAACCATTCCCCCATTTTTGGTTTTCTTATCTCCCCGGTTACCATAAAACGTATCTCTTTTATCATGGTGTCCACCTCCTTATAGTACGTTAGAGCCTCTCGGGATACTGTTTACTAATAATCCAGGCACACACCAGAAAAGGTAAAAACGGTTATATAAAATTCGTGCAATCATATTATCTATATACAGGACGAATTGTAAGAAGGAAATGATGTCCATCACAAACCATATTAATATTGTTATATTTATGTCGTATATATTCGGGATCTCAAAATAAGATCACGAAGGAGCCGCATGGGGGTTGCGGCTCCTTCTTTGTCCCCTGTGAAAGGGGAATGAGGGGGGAGGGTTATGCCGAGCGAACCTTCTTTGCGAAGGACTTGTGGTCAGAGTTCAATATCTTTTTCGCGCTTTCGTCAAGGACGTCAGCAATGAAGGGGATCCCGGTCTCTTTTTCCGTCTCCCTGTTGCCGGAAAAGAGGTCGTTCCTCGATATCTCGGGGATGCTGAATTTGCGCGCTCCGGCCATGAGCTGCTGGAGCCCAGCGGTCAGTTTGTCCGCCAGCGTCCACATGGCGACAGCGCCAAAGGGTATCTTGCTCATCTCTGACTCGCCGACCCTTTTCTGTACATCATAGTAGCCGGCAAAGATCTCTTCGGCCTTTGAACCGAGCTCCTTTACGGAAGGAGCGAGGTCGTCCCAGTTCCCGTTTACGTCCTTTTTCCTTTCAGGTCTCAGGACGCCTTCGATGTTGGAACCGACGAATCCCGGTATCATGGCGGCCCTGCCCATGCAGATCAATTTCGTGAAAGGTGCCCCGAGCGCAAGGGCCTTGAAGATGTGGTCTTCTCTCGCGAGGCCGCCGGCAAGAGCGATATCGACAACCCTCTCGCCGCGGGCGGCAAGGATGGATGCGTATTCATAGACCTTGGAATGAAGGATGATCGAGGGGACGCCCCAGGTTTCCATCATGTTCCAGGGGCTCATGCCTGTTCCCCCGCCGGATCCATCGACCGTCAAAAGGTCGAGCCGTGCGTCCGTGGCGAACTTGATCGCCATAGCGAGCGCCTCCATACCATAGGAGCCGGTCTTGAGGGAGATCCTCTTATAGCCGATCTTCCGCAGATACTCTACGGACTGCATGAATGCTTCCTGTACCTCTCCATAGGATGTTAGGTCTGTATAGCCGAGCCTGCTGTGGCGTGCGAAGGATTTGATCGCGCCATGTTCAAAGGCCTTCTGCACTTCAGGCCTTGTAGGGTCAGGGTCAACCACATAACCCCTGTCTTTCAGAAAAAGCGCATAGCCGAGATTGTCCACCTGGATCTCACCGCCGATATCCTTTGCGCCCTGTCCCCATTTGAGCTCGATTATGACCCTTTCGCCGTACTTGTTGATCACGTATTCGGCCACGCCGTTCCTGGTGTCCTCAACGTTCATCTGGACGATGATGGCGCCGTAACCGTCGAAATAGCGGAGGTAGGTCTCAATCCTCCTGTCCAGTTCGGGTGCCTTCGTGATCTTGCCGTTCTTTATTACCGCCTCCCGGTCGACGCCGACAACATTCTCTCCGACGACGATGGGGATGCCGACAAGGGCCGCGCCGATGGCAAAGGAATTCCAGTATTTTGCCGCGATAAAGGTCGAACCGAGGGCGCCTGTCATGATCGGGATTCTGCATCTTGTCTTCACGTCGCTCCCGAATTCAGTCTCTACGTTGACATTAGGGAAGATGCAGTCATCGGGATCGTTCTTAAGCCCCTTTCGAAGACCGCTTGCCCCGTAATTGTACCCCTGTATCCTTAGAGAATTGTAGGCGACGCCGATATGGCAGGTATTTGCGCTGCCGGCAGTTACGACCCCGAAGTCTCTCGGATAGAGGATCTTCCTGCCTTTCAGGCTTGAAAGCCAGGTTTCGCACCGTCCCTTGCAATCAGCCCGGCATAATGTGCAGAGCCCCGATTCTGCGGGATTGCCGCGGTTTACGCTTCCTATCGCATCGTTAGATTTAGGCCATTCGATCATGTCAACCTCCTGATAAGTTTATAAACGGTAATATAATGCCGTTATATCGGCAATAGATTGCCATATAAAAAATAGGATGTCAAGAAAAAATAACAGGTCGATATTCTTAAAAACGTTGTATAGTATATATAAAACGGAATATATTTTTTTAGTTGCTTTCGAAAGATTATAGTATTAAAATAAAAATAACGGCAATATTGCCAATATATAAATATAGTATTGCCGATAAATCTAGGATACAAGACCATTGCAACAGGAGGTTTTGGCCATGATGGAAAAGCAAAAAAGAAAAGAGTTGCTTATATTAAATGTCTTGAAGAACGCGGAGATACCTCTCACCAGCATGCGCATCGCCGAGGAGCTGAAGCTGCTTGGTCACGAGATGAGCGAGCGCACCGTCCGGCTCTATCTCTCACGGCTGGATGAGGATGGCCTGACTTTCGGTAACGGCAAAAAGGGCCACCAGATTACCGAAAGAGGGGTAAGCGAGTTCGATTCGGCAAAAATCATCGAACGAGTAGGGTTCCTGTCGGCAAAGATCGACAGGATGACCTATCAGATGAACTTTGACCTCAATACCACCTCCGGGACAGTTGTGATAAACGTTACGATAGTGGAGCCGGAGCAATTCGCAAAGAATATTCCTTATATCAGCAAAGTCTACGCAGACGGGTACGCCATGGGGCATCTTATAACCTTCCTCGGCCCCGGCGAAACGTTGGGCCACATATCTGTTCCCGAGGGCATGATCGGGGTAGGGACCGTCTGTTCCATTACCCTGAACGGCGTCCTGCTTAAGCATGGGATCCCCACGATCTCGAGGTTCGGAGGGCTTCTCGAACTGCAGGACAGGGCACCGACGCGCTTTGTGGAGATCATCATGTACGAAGGAACGAGCATAGACCCTCTCGAGATCTTCATACGGAGCGGCATGACGAATTACATGGGGGCCATACGGAACGGCAACGGAAGGATAGGCGCAAGCTTCCGGGAATTTCCCGCGGAGAGCCGGGAGCTCGTCGTTCAGCTTGCGGAGAAGCTAAAGCGCATCGGCCTCGGCGGACTTGCCAGGATAGGCAGGCCCGGCCAGACGATCATCGACATACCGGTCAATGAAGGAAGGATCGGCGCCATCATCATCGGCGGCCTTAACCCCGTCTCCATCCTTGAGGAGACCGGGGTCCGCGCCTATTCGCGGGCGCTTGCCGGGCTCATCGACTTCAGCAGACTCTTCCGTTACGACGAGATGGCGAACAGGATAAAGGAATACCTATAGGAATTGTTTTCGATGGGTTATACTATTGAAGCAGCGCCTCGGGATAACAATATGCCCTCTCTACCTCGCGGAAAAGGGTCAGAGTAAGAACATTCCCTCCCCATTGGCGGAAAAGGGTCAGAGCATATTCCCTCTCCCCCAGCGGAAAAGGGTCATAGCAATAATATTCCCTCTCCCCTTGGCGGGAGAGGGTCAGGGAGAGGGGGGAACGATACGACCGGGCTTCCTCATTATCGATGCTTTGCTAACGGGACGGTTTAATTGCAAGGGTAGTTTCAAGCAACAAGCCCGACCCCCGATGCTCATGCTGATGAAGTATCCGGACAAATAAGAAGGAGCGAGTCATGAAGCCGCTTACACGTGCGAGCACAGGTTCGGATGGCCTAGACGCGGTCCTTGACGGCCTGCGCATGGGAGACAATGTCGTATGGCAGGTGGACGATGTCAAGGACTACCGGCACTACGTTGCACCTTATGTTGAGAGGGCGATCAGGGAGCGCAGGAAGATCGTCTACATGAGGTTTGCCGAACACGATCCCCTCATAGAGAGGACCGGGGACGTCACGGTCTACGAGCTGGACGCCGGAAGCGGTTTTGAGCCCTTTACGACACAGGTCTACAACATCGTGACGAAAGAGGGCAGAGACGTCTTTTATGTCTTCGATTGCCTTTCCCACCTCCTTTCCGCGTGGGCCACGGACCTGATGATAGGAAATTTCTTCGTTATCGCCTGCCCGTACCTGTTCCAGCTCAACACGATAGCGTATTTCTCCATTCTCCGGCGCAGCCACTCGTTCAAGACAATAGCCCGCATCAGGGAGACCACGCAGGTCCTGCTGGAGGTCTACAATCACGAGGACAGCTATTACATCCATCCGCTGAAGGTCTGGAACCGTTATTCATCGACGATGTTCCTGCCGCACCTCGAAGAGGACGGCGAATTCCAGCCCGTTACCAACAGCGTCGATGCCACACGGTTATTCTCGGACATCTCAAGGCTGGAGGAAAAAAGCCCCAGGCGCTATCTCGACTACTGGGACAGGCTTTTTTTGAGGGCAGAGGACCTCGCGAAGCGGCCCCGCGGCCCCGAAGAAAGGCAGGCAATGATCGACGAGCTCTGCAGGATCATGATCGCGAGAGAGGGCAGGATGCTGGCCCTCGCGAGGGAGAACTTTTCCCTTGAGGACCTGCTCAACATCAAGTCGCGGCTGATCGGAACGGGTTTCATCGGCGGGAAGACGGTGGGGATGCTCCTTGCCAGAAAGATACTTGAAAAGGATGCGCAGCTTCGCTGGCAGGACTATCTCGAACAGCACGATTCCTTCTATATAGGGTCGGACATCTTCTATACCTATATCGTTCAGAACGGCCTGTGGGAGCTCCGGATGAGGCAGAAGACGAAAGAAGGGTATTTCGAGGCTGCCGCCCTGCTGAGGGAGAAGATGCTGGAGGGCATATTCCCCGATGAGATCAAAGAGCAGTTCCAACAGCTGATAGAATATTTCGGCCAGTCGCCCATCATAGTACGCTCAAGCAGCCTCCTCGAGGACGCCTTCGGCAACGCCTTCGCGGGAAAATACGAGAGCATATTCTCCGTCAACCAGGGTTCTCCGGAGAGGCGCTACGGGGATTTTGTCGAGTATGTACGACGGGTCTTTGCGAGCACGATGAACGAGGATGCACTGACGTACCGCCTCCAGAGAGGGCTTGACCGGCAGGATGAGCAGATGGCCCTTCTCGTGCAGAGGGTTTCGGGGTCGTACAGGAAGCACTATTTTTTTCCTGACATCGGCGGAGTGGGCGTTTCTTATAACACCTTCGTGTGGAGGGAGGGCATGGACCCCACGGCAGGCATGTTGAGGCTCGTGGCAGGATTGGGAACGCGTGCCGTGAACCGCGTTGAGAACGACTATCCCCGCATCGTCGCTCTCGACAACCCGCTTTTCCGCCCGCACGCGGGCATGGAAGATACGAGAAGGTTCTCGCAGCATGATCTGGATGTCCTCAACGTCAACGACAACACCCTGGAGACCGTTCCGCTGCTGTCGAAGCTCGGCAAGGAGGGGTTCGGCATAAGGCTCGATCTGATCGGCGAGATGGATCATGAGACGACGGAACGGATGAGGGAACTCGGCATGAAGGAGGACGAGGCGTGGATACTTACCTTTGACAACCTCCTCTCCCGCACCTCGTTCACGGGGGTCATGCACAGGATGCTGAAAGACCTCGAGGTCATCTACGATTATCCGGTGGAGATAGAATTCACCGTGAATTTTACCCAGTACAGCGATTACAAGATAAATCTTCTCCAATGCAGGCCGCTCCAGGCAAAGGGCCGCTCGTTAAAGGTCGAGGTTCCAGCGTGCATCTCGGTAAAGGACGTCCTTTTTCAATCGGCGGGGAATTTCATGGGCGGGAGCATCTCCAGAAGGATCAAAAGGGTCATCTATGTCGATCCGGAGCATTACAGTCGCCTCCCGTTGTCGGGAAAGTATGATATTGCCAGGTTTGTGGGGAAATTCAACAAGCTTGTGAAGGACAGGGAGGAGATGCCTACCTTGCTTTTGGGCCCCGGGAGATGGGGAACAACGACGCCGTCGCTCGGCGTGCCGGTAAGGTTCTCGGAGATCAACCACATGACGGTCATGGGGGAGATCGCCTACACGGACGGCAATCTGATGCCGGAGCTCTCCTTCGGGACGCATTTCTTCCAAGACCTCGTTGAGACGGACATCTTCTACCTGGCGCTCTTTCCCGGAACGCCCGGCGTTGCATGGAACAGGGAGCTTTTGGACCTGTTCCCCGTTGTATCAGGACATTTGATCCCCGAGAGTGCCAGATACGCTGACGTGCTCAGGGTCTATGATGTGCCGGAGCATAGCCTGCAGATCATGGCCGATATCGTATCCCAGAGGCTGATCTGTTTTATTGATACAAGAACGTGCTGACGGCGTCGTTGAAATTCTGAAGCTTCGTATACTCATAAAGGGTAGACATCGCCCTGCTTTCCGTGGATATGCCTGCCTCCTCCGCGGCGGCTATGGGGTTGAGCCCGCCCGCCACGATCATGCCGATCTTATCAACCCCCACGGGGATGTCCAGCAGGGGCTGATTCGGTTTCCCGAAGATGATCTTTCCGCTGAGGCCCTTTTTTACCAGCTTCTCGCCGAGGGCCTCCGCCTCGTTGATGCTTACAACGGGGATCTCCCTGAAGCTGGCGAGGACCTTGCCGGAATTTTGCTGCATTACGCCCATGACGTCTGTCATCCTGCTCCTGATGAAGATCTCCAGGGGGTCCAGGGAAGAGCCTTCATAGCTTATCAGGGACGTGAACCGCATGGGTTTGCCGTCCTCTATCTCAACGACGCCGCCGTATCGCGATGCGACGGGTATCCCGGCCTTGAGAAAGACGCCGTTCAAGGTAATGCTGCAAACCGTCCCGAGCCCGATCGAGCCCCGCGGCACGGTGATGTCGCCGATCCGCTCCCCTCCCTTTGCCAGGGTAATCTTGTTGCTCATGACGTAGGGGGATTGAAATACCTCTGCCATTATTTTCAGTGCGTCTTTCAGCCTCTTCTCGGGAAAGAAGGAGATGTTGAGGATCACGTTCCCCCTCAGGGCGTCAATATTAAAGTCCGTGAGATAGGAGAGACTGTCGATCTTGCTTATGACGAAATTTACCCGTTCGGAGACAAATGCGTTGCACAGCTCCCCCTTGCCCTTGTCGGTGATGGTCCTGCCCTTCTTGCCCTGGACGTCTGTCAGCCCTTTCTCGTCGAGCAGCTTGAGGTAGTAGCGCACCGTTCGCTCCGAGAGCTCGATGCCGTGGGACAGAAGCTCCTTCGCCAGCTCTGCTGATCCGGTGGTGCCGTTGCGCTTATCGAGCACCCGGAGGATGGTGAACATTATTCTATTCATCAAACAATCCCGTACGCGAGCATTGCCCTTGCGACCTTGAGGAACCCCGCGATATTTGCTCCCGTGACGTAGTCGCCTTTCTTGCCGTAAGCGTCGCCGGCGTCGAGGCATGCCTTGTGTATGCTCTTCATAATATTAAAAAGCATCTTGTCCACCTCTTCCCGCGACCACGATAATTTCAGGCTGTTCTGGCTCATCTCGAGGCCTGAGACGGAAACGCCGCCGGCATTTGCTGCCTTGCCGGGGCCGAAGAGCACATTGTTCTCCTGAAAGACCTTGACGGCCTCGGGCGTGCAGGGCATATTGGCGCCCTCGGAAACGCAGAAGCACCCGTTCTTGACGAGGGCCTCGGCGCTTGCGCCGTCGAGCTCGTTCTGCGTGGCGCAGGGAATGGCGATATCGACCTTCAGGCCCTGTTCCCTGATGACGTCCCAGACGCTGTCCCCAAGGTAGCAGACGGTGTTGTATTTGTCGGCATATTCCTTGATCCTGCCCCTTCTTACGTTCTTCAGCTCCTTAACGTATTCGCATTTCTCGCCCTGGATGCCGGCCTCGTCGACGATCGTCGCGTTGGAGTCGCAAAGCGTTATCACCCTGCCGCCAAGCTGATTTACCTTTTCCACTGCGAACTGAGCGACGTTTCCAGAACCGCTGATCGCCACCGCCTTGCCTTTGAAATCCGTTTTCCTTGTGGCGAGCATCTCTGCGGCGAAGTAGGTGGCGCCGTATCCCGTCGCCTCAGGCCTTATAAGGCTTCCGCCGTACTCGAGCCCTTTGCCGGTGAACACGCCCGTGTGCTCGTTGACGATCTTCTTGTAATAGCCGAACATGTAGCCGATTTCCCGTCCACCGACGCCGATGTCGCCCGCGGGGACATCCGTCTCGGGGCCGATGTGGCGGTAAAGCTCCCTTGTGAAGGCATGGCAGAAACGCATTACCTCATCGTCGGATTTTCCCTTGGGATCGAAATCGGACCCACCCTTTGCCCCTCCCATGGGAAGGGTGGTGAGGGAATTTTTGAATGTCTGCTCGAATCCCAGAAATTTCATGATGCTCAGATTTACGGAGGGGTGAAAACGTAAACCCCCTTTATAGGGTCCGATGGCGTTGTTGAACTGTATCCTGTAGCCCCTGTTGACCTTGACCTTCCCTTTGTCGTCAACCCAGGGGACCCTGAAGGTGATCGTCCGGTCAGGCTCCACGATGCGCTCGTAGATGCCTGCCTTGACGAATTCGGGGTGCTTCTTTACGGTTGGCTCCAGCGTCTCCATTACTTCGTGAACGGCCTGGTGGAATTCCGGCTCGTTGGGGTCTTGCTGCTTCACCTTTGCGATAACTTCACCGATAACTGACATAGTCTGAATCCTCCTTAGGGATTATTTTTATATATTTTGTAGATAGTAGCGCAGAAGGTGGAACTTGTCTCTCAGTTCGACGCTTGCGTGGTCCATCTCCCACTCCTCTTCCATTTCGTCGAGCACCTTCCGGACCTTTGCTATGAGATCGGGCTCCCCGCCGCCGCTTAATGTCCTGTCCGGCAGATCTTCCGGTGCAGCGTCGATGGTCAGCCTCTCCGCTGTTCTTAAAACGATCACGTTATTTAGGGTTGTCATAGGCTACCTCACCTTTGAGCGTTTAGACCTGTGTCCTTAATAGAACTTAGATTACCCAATCTATGCAATAAGGCTAAAACTAAATATTAAATAGGGGAAAATACTAAAAAGATATAGGGGAAAACACTATAATAACTGTAGATCTCCTATTATAGAGAATCTATGTAGTGCACGGCGTGCCGCATGAGTTCAGCGGCGTTCCTGAGATTTAATTTCTCCTTTATATTTGCACGGTAAGACTCTACCGTTTTAATGCTCACATTCAGCTCCTGGGCGATCTGACGGGTCCCGAACCCCTGCCCGATGAGCTGAAATACCTCGAGCTCGCGATTGCTCAGCACCTCCACGGGCGACCGGCCGCTTTCGGCTTTGCCGTCGATGAACTTTTTCACGATTGTCGCGCTGACTCTTTCGCTTACGTAAACCTCTCCGTTGATGACCTTCCTGATCGCCTCCATCATCTTTTCGATGGCCTCCTGCTTCATGATGTATCCCTTTGCCCCTGCCTTGAGGGCGCGCTCTGCGAAGAGGGCCTCATCGTGCATTGAGACAACGAGCATGGGGAAGCTCACATCCCGGTCCTTTATCTTCTTTATAAGCTCTATGCCGTCGATGCCCTGAAGGGAGATGTCGACGATCGCGAGGTCCGGCTTGATCCTTTTCAGGAGCTCCAGCGCGCTCTGGGCATTCTCCGCTTCTCCGCAAATGACCATATCAGGCTCCTGGTTGATAAGCTGGGCAAGCCCCTTGCGGACGATCGGATGGTCGTCGACGATAAAGATCTTGTTGCGCTGGCCTGCGAAAGGCGCCTGTCTTTCCTTTTTCATCGCTTCCCCCTCTTTCTTCTGGTCTTTGGTGGCGACTGGAACGAACAGGATACGATCGTTCCTCCCGACGGATCGCTTTTTATATCCAGCGATGCGCCGATCATGTTCGCCCTGTGCTTCATGATGCTCATGCCCATACCGCCGTTGGTCTTCAGCTTCTTCCGGAAACCGGCCCCGTCGTCTTTGATCATGAGCACCGTGGTCCCGTTTTCGTTTGTAAAGGTAATATCTATATTGTTTGCCTTTCCGTGCTTGATGGCATTGTTCACCGCCTCCTGGGCGATGCGGTAAAGATGGATCGCCATGATGTTGTCGTGGATAAGGACGGGGCGGGGATACCTGAAGAAACAGTTGATGCCGAAGAACCTTTGCACCGTGTGGGTCAGTTCCGTAAGCGCCGTCATCAATCCCGTCACCTCAAGCCTGACGGGGTAAAGACCGCGGGCAAGCCCTTTCGTCTGGGTGATCGCATCGTCTATGAGGGATACGATCTCGCCCGCATCGCCGGCTTCCCTGTAGGATAGCGCGTTCATCTTCTGCTCCAGGACCTTTCCGAGGAAGGCGATACCGGCGAGTTGCTGGCACAGGCTGTCATGGAGGTCCTGGCCGATCCTCTGCTGCTCCCATTCGCTGATCTCCAGCACCTGTTTTTCCAGCCGCCTTCTTTCGGTGATGTCGCGGATGATCCCCAGGACCTCTTTCTCGCCGCTTACCGTTAACAGCACCTCGTAATGGAAGACCGCATCGTTATGGGCGAACCTGTGCTCATATATCTGCGTCTCGCCGGTCTTGAGCACGTGGGAGACATTCGTCATCCCCTGCCGGACGATCTCCCGGGGCAGCGCCTTGAAATGGTCGGGCAACTCCTGCACATTTTTACCGAGCAATGATTGGGCACGCAATCGCCGGCCAAAGGATTTCCCCTTCTTTAGATCAAGGATGGCGCCGCTTTCGCTGATCCGGAATATCATATCCGGTATGGCGCTCAAGAGGGCCTTGTTCCTTGCGGTGCTTTCCTTCAAGGCATCCTCCGCAGCCTTTCGCTCCACGATCTCGCCGATACGTTTGGCAATGACGTTTATGAGGCTCCTCTCTTCCTTCAGAAAAGGCCCTTCATAGCTCTTCGGCTTTCTTTTCAGGTAGCACACCTCGAGGCGGCCCATCTTTTTTCTTTTTACCGATATGTGCGCCGATTGCGTCCACGGAGTATCCCGGAAGTTTCCCGTTGAAAATACCTGGTCCACAAGGGTGATCCTTGCTCCCGTTATCTCAGGGTACTGCCACGCCGACGGGATGATATTGACGGTCTCGCGCAGTATCTTCTCAAGCGATATTCCGTGCCCCTCAACAAGGCTTGACATGGCGTAGAGACAGTTGAGCTCCTTGACGCGTTCGCCGAGGTCGTGCGTCTGCTGCTGCGAAAACCTTTTGAAGCGCCTGAATTCTTTTGCAGATTCCTGCAGCCTTGCAACCCTGTTCCTTAACACTGCCAATTCGGGTAATGACGTTTTTTTCGCCTTGTTCGATGTATTCATATAGATGCGTAATATAGGTTATCACGAATGGACTTCAAATAACAGTTCGTAGCCGTTATAAAAGATAAGCGCGAAGGGAGTCCCCTTTTCGCTCGTGAACTCGCTGTAGACCCCCATTTCCAAACACGCTCCGTCAATAGATCCCCGAAGCAGCGCTTTGGGGCAACAACGTTCCCTCTCCTTGCGGCAGAGGGTCACAGCAACAACGTTCCCTCTCCCCTTGCGGGAGAGGGTCAGGGTGAGGGGGAGGGAATGATACGACCGAGCTTCCTTGCCTCACGGCGGTTTGCTAAACAGATTTCTTAGCCCGTTCTCGGGCGAGAGGGGGAGGCTCCGCGGACTTTGTACGTGGAGGGGGCGACGTAAGCCCCAGGAAATGATATCCCAACACCATGCTTGCAATTAATGATCAGGGGTAGACTATTTTCTACGTAATATCAAAATTAAAATATCAAATGTTCCAAACAGAGACCTCAATCTATCCTCCTCCTATAGGCGGGAAGATAGCCAGCGTGTCGCCGTCAAGAATCTCATAGCCGATGTCTGCGTGGCGGCCGTTGACGAAGATGAGGGCGGCCTCGTTTTCGTCCATTTCCAATGTACGGATAATATCGCCGATGGTTGTGCCGGCAGGATACTCTCTTTCTCCCTCGGTGAACCGCCCATCCCTGAGTGTGGCGAAGAGCTTCACTGTCACGCGCATAGATCAGGGTACCACATCTTTTTGTCCGATGACAAAGACCTGTATCAGGTCGGGCCCCATGTCTTTCAAGATCTCCTTAACGGCATCGGCCGAGACCGGCCTGTCGCCGAAGAGGATCAGGCCGCGTCCTTGCCGGAGATCAGCCATGATGGGAGAGATGAGATCCGAGAGTTCGTCAGCCCTGACGTAGATCCCCCTCTTGAAAAAGTGCGGACCAAGCTCGGCCATGAGAAGATTGAAGAGCTTTACCTCGATGAGGCCCTCATTTTTACGACGGGTGCCGACGTCGTTTTCTTCGCGGTAGGCAATGGCGCTCCTGAACGATGCGTAGGTTCCCTTGCGGCGCATAGTCGCGCCTACCAGACCGGGCATTGCCGCCGAAAGGGAAAGGATCGACCCATCATGAGCTAAAGTACCGTGGAGATTATCGACGGGGCGCCCATTGAGGAATATGGTGCTTATCCTTTTTTCTATGTATCCTTCCTCGATGCCCATCTGTTCCGTGAGCACCTGTTCAAGGCTCGACCCCGTCATTATCCTGACAAAGAAGCCTTGCTGGAGGATGGGGAAAAATCCCTTCAGCGCCCCAAATGAGACGATGAAGGTGAGGCTTATTGTTGGACCTGACTGCATAACGCTATGCCTTATCCTTTACCATAACCCGTGTTATATAAAAAAGGGAGAGGTTTTTTAAGCCCCTCCCTTTGCAGGGTTTCAGTGGGAACAATTACCAGTTGAACGCCGTATCAAGCTCCTCATCCTTGACCTGGAACGTCACGTTATGAGGGGAAAGGGATTCAGTCTTGAAGAAGCCTGGCAGCCTGTCGTGGATCTGCGAGAAGCCTGCGTGCATATTGAAATCCCGCTCTGTCTTAAGCACCTTTTTGCCCAGTTCGGCCACGCCTTCGGCGGTCAGCTCGAGCCCATAGAAGGCGTTCAGCATATCGAGAAGGGCCTGAAAGGTCTCCGGCTGGTCCATGATCGCGAAGGCGATGAAGATGCACATGCCCGTCGAGTCCACGGCGGCCGTCGCTATCTGGAGGTTCCTGGAAAGCTCGACCTGGCCTTCGGGTTTGAGGGGGTCTACGTAGCCGCCGACCTTGAGGATGTTTGTCGCAATGGCGTATCCTGCGGTGTGGTCTGCGCCCATGGGACTTGTCGCGTAGGTGACACCTATGCCCTGAACCGCCCTGGGGTCATAGGCCGGCAATGCCTGTCCCTTTACCACCGGTACTTTCTCGACGCCGAGCACCTTTCCGGTTACAGCTGCCCCGCTCCCTATGATGCGTCCTAGGGGAGTTCCTTTTCCGACCTCTTTGATGAGGTTGATTGCACCGTCGACATCGCCGAATTGTATGAGGCCCCCGTCCATGGCCACGCCGATCGTTACCCCCATCTCGATCGTGTCGAGACCGATATCATCATCGAGAAAATCAAGCAGAGCGATCTTGTCAGGGTCATCGATCCCGCAATTGCCGCCGTGCGCCCAGACGGTCTCGTATTCAGGCTGCTTGCTCAGAAAATGGCCGTCCTTGTCATTGAAAATGCCGGAGCAGCGGATCACGCATCCGCTGTGGCAGCCGTGGGTCGCAAGGCCACCTCTTTTTGTTTCGAGCTCGGCGTATGTCTCGCCGCTGATCTTTGCCGCACCCTGGAACCTGCCCTGCTTGAAATTGTATGTGGGATATGCGCCTGCTTCGTTCACTATGTTTGTGAGAACGTTTGTGCCGTATGCGGGGAGCGCCTGACCGGTAACAGGATGGGAACGGAGCCCTTCGATAAACTTTATGTTAGCAGCCTTAAACTTTTCAGGGTCTTTTGGCTGCCGGGTTGAACAGCCGGAATCGTCTATGACAATAACCTTTACCCCTTTAGAGCCCATAACGGCGCCGACCCCGCCCCGCCCTGCGTGGCGGCTTGGCCGGAGCTCCATGTCGGTGAACGCTATAGAGGCTGCCGAAAGACGCATCTCGCCGGCCTGGCCTATAGAGATACAGGCAATCTTATTGCCGTATTCGCCCTTCATCTTCTCAACGACCTGATAGTTGCTCAACATATTGAGGCTCTTATCCTCGGCGATCTTCGCCCCGTCCTTATTGATAAATACCTTATACAGCGTATCCTCTTTTGGTTTTCCTTCGAGGACTATCGCCGCGTAATTAAGCCTTGCGAGCACTTGCGCAGGCTGCCCCCCTGAGTTTGCCTCTTTAATCCCTCCCGTAAGAGGACTTTTACAGCCTACAGAGATCCTTCCTGACATGGCGGCGATGCTCCCGCTTAAAAGACCAGGGGCTATGACGAGCTTGTTCGCGGCGCTAAGCGGGTGGCACAAGGGATCAACCTCGCTTGCCACAACGGATGATGTAAGGGCTCTTCCTCCGAGACCGGCGTAGGCGCCGACAGGTGATTCGGTAATCTTAGGGCCTCCTTCGGCCCCCATGTCGATCCTTAATATCTTGTCCATACTACCCCCCTCATTTTTGATTTATATAACAATACATAATAAAGTATATACTGGGGGATTCATTTTGCAACAGGAATAATGGCAGGATCGCAAGGCGTAGAGCGAAAATCCAAGGATATAACCGATAATAACAAATAATAACCAATAATGGTGCAGTCAAAACAAACAAGATACTGGATACTCGTTACTCGACACTGGATACCCGGTGCTGGCGAGGACCACGTAAGGCGTAAAAATGCGTTACTTGTTGCTGGATGCTCGATGCTGGTGAACTACATCGAAAAAAAGGTATGATGAATGAAAAAGACTTCAATCAAGACGCATAACTGATGGTACCGGAGTAAGGCTTTCCTTAAACAAACCGTCGTGAGATGGGGAGGCCGGCCTTATCATTCCCCCCCTCACCCTGACCCTCTCCCGCAAAGGGGAGAGGGGACTACGAGGTACAAACTGGTAACATAGTTTACACAACAGACCGGATACATGGTTTACACTTTACGCCAGGGGAGAGGGAATAGCGTGAGGGTGCCAAGCGATGCGCTGCATGAGTAATCGTTGTTTAGAGATTTAGGTGTAATATATGACCTGTTTTTCATGTATATAGACAAATATGCTGTTCTAAGTAAGTCGTTATTACGGAGGGAAAGGGCATAATGGAAGAGAAGGAAAAGGCGCCAAGAAGGATATTCACCCCGGAACAGAAGTTCGAGATCATAGGTGAACAGAAGGTCGTACCAGAGTAACGAAAAAGACGAAAGAGACGAAAGAGACTAGATGAACCGGAAAGGGTTTATTTTCCTATACAGAACTTTGTGAATATCTCGTGGAGGATGTCGTCGGTGAAGGTTTCGCCGGTTATTTCACCGAGATGTTGAAGCGCCTCGCGGAGCTCAAAGGCGATGAATTCATGTGAATCATTGTTTTTTATACATTCGATAGCGCGCTCAATATTATCTTTTGCCTCCGAGAGGGCATTCCTGTGGCGCACGTTTGTTATGAGTTTGTTGCCGGCCTTTCTCCTGCTGCCCATGAGCTTTGCATAGACAGATTCTTTCAGCCTCTCAAGGCCGAGGTTGTTCAGTGCAGAGATTTCGATCCATTTCAGCCCTTTCGAGGCGATCTCTTTCGTATCCATTTTTTGCGGAAGATCGATCTTGTTTACGGCGACTATAAAATGATTGCCCCTGATCGCTTGGCAGACATCGTCATCTTCCTCCGAGTAGCTATCGGCGCCGTCGAGGACCCATATGATGAGGTCTGTTTCAGGTATCTTCTGCTTTACCCTTGCAATGCCTTCCTGTTCAACGATGTCTGAAGGTGCCCTGATCCCGGCGGTGTCTATGATCTTTACCTTGATGCCATTTATATACAGCGTATCCTCTATCATATCCCTTGTCGTGCCCGGAACAGGGGTCACGATAGCCCGCTCCTGCGCGAGGAGGGCATTGAGGAGGCTTGATTTTCCGACATTCGTCTTCCCGGCGATAAGGACATCGAGACCCTGCTTAATGGCCCTTCCTTCTTCGTAGGAGCTGATAAGTGCCTCCATATCTTCACAGACCTTTTCGAGAAGGGGGAGAAATTCCTCTTCCTTAACGTCTACATCCTCTTCGGGAAAATCAATGAGGGCCTCCGTGTGGGCAAGCGTTGTCCTCACCGCCTTTTGTATTGTGTGGATCTTTTTCGAGATGGCCCCTTTCAGGTAATTGAAAGCGCACCGGAACTCTTCGTCTGTCTCGCTCTGTATAATATCGAGGACCGATTCTGCCTGGAGGAGGTCTATGCGTCCGTTGAGAAATGCGCGCTTTGTAAATTCGCCGGGCTCCGCAAGCCTCGCGCCGGATCTGACGATGAGGGAGAGGATATTTTTCTGAGCTATGTATCCGCCGTGGGCGTATATCTCGGCAATATCTTCCCGTGTATAGGAATGAGGCGCTTCCATAAGAACGGCGAGCACCTCATCAAGCGGTGTGCTGTTCCCTGGCTCCACGATATCACCGAGGTAAAGCACCCTGGGGGAAAAGTTGCCCCGCTCCTTCCTGGGTCTGAAAATCTGTTTTAGTATTGAATGGGCCTTGTTTCCGCTTACCCTGATTATGCCGATACCCCCCTCGCCGGGAGGAGAGGATATGGCACATATGGTATCAGCGTCTTCCATGGCGTGCGCGCCCGGTTGGAGAGATAACGACCTTCTTGGTGTGCCCTTCGCCTTCGCTCTTGGTTGTGACATTCTTGTTGTACTTGAACATGGTATGTATGATCCTCCGCTCATAAGGGTTGAGGGGATCTGTCTTGATCTGTCTCCCTGTGCGCTTTGCTTTGTCTGCAAGCCTTTTTGCCATTACCGCGAGGGAGTTCCTTCTTTTTTCCCGATACCCGTTGATATCGACGAGGATCTTCAGGCTCTGTTTGTACCTCTTTGCGATGGCGAGTCGCAGTATGTGCTGCACCGACTCAAGCGTTTCGCCGTCTTTGCCGACCAGGACATCGCCGTCGTCACACTGGATGAGAAAGACGATCCTGCCTGTTTTCTCGTTCAATTCTGTTGTTTTGACATTGAACGTAAGGCCTGCGAACCGTCCCAGGTCCTGGAGGAGCTGCTTGCCGTAATCTTCAGGCGTTGTCTCCTTTTCACGCAGTCTTGCCGTTATTCTGACCTTTTTGCTGCCCAGCAGCCCGAGTATACCTTTTGTATCGACCTCTTTTACCTCAATGTCGAGGTCCTTTTCTTCAGCGTTTAATTCAAGCGATGCCTTCCTGACCGCTTCTTCATAGGTTTTGCCTTCAACTTCAATAGCGTCCATGCTTCCTCCTGCTACACCTTTTTGTTAATGTAATATTGCTGACCGATGGAAATGACGTTGTTTACAAGCCAGTACAGAACAAGGCCTGCCGGGAACCCCCAGAAGAGAAAGGTAAAAAATATGGGCATGAAGAGCATCATCTTTTCCTGCATCGGGTCAGCGCTTGTGGGGGTCATCTTTTGCTGTATGACCTGTGTGATCCCCATGATCAACGGAAGTATCCTGACCGGAACCGTGAAGTTTATACCGGGGATGACGAATGAGAAGAGGTCTTCGGGGGCCGACAGGTCGTTTATCCACCAGAAGAAATGGGCATGGCGGAGCTCGATAGCCCCTGAGAGCGCCTTGTAAAGAGCGAAGAACACCGGTATCTGGATGATCATCGGAAGGCACCCTCCCATGGGGTTGACCCCTCGCGCCTTGTAAAGACCCATCATCTCCTGGTTCAGTTTTTGCCTGTCGTTCTTGTATTTCTCCTTCAGTTTCATGACCTGGGGCTGCAGCTTTTGCATCTCTTTCATTGACTTGAAACTCTTCACGCTTAAGGGATAGAAGAGTATCTTGATGAGGATCGTGAGGATGATGATGTCGATGCCGTAGTTATGGGTGAACCGGTAGGTTAGGTTCATGAACATAATGAGAGGTTTTGCGATGATGTCGAACCAGCCGAAATCGATGATCTTCTCAGCCCCGACATTGAGGCTCTTGAGTATGTCTGTCTGCTTGGGGCCGAAAAAAAGCCTTCCGGAAAATGTCCCTTTGTCAGGAGACAGCCTGACGACAGGCGTGCTGTTCTCCGTCTTATAGATGGCGAGGGGAGGTTTGGACCCTTCTTCAGGTATCCAGATGAAGGCAAAAAAGCCATCGTCAAACCCTGCGTATGCATAGTTTGTATTGAAGTCCATGGTCTTCTCTATCTTCTCGATCTGTTCCAGCTTTTTTCCGTTATAGACGAAGGGACCCTTGAATACATAGCTTGATTCGTTCTTGCCGGAGATAACGGCGAAATCAACAGCAGTTTTCCCTGTATCGGACGTCTCAAATTCGGTTTTCATGTCAATAAAATAGTTGTCGGGGTGGAACGTGTATATCTTGCGGACCCTTTTCCCATCCTCAAGGGAACCGGTGAATACAAGGGTCTCAGACTTATCGCTGACTGTTATGGCAGCTCTATCCGGCGTAAAGTACGTACGGTCATCCACGGCCTCATTGTTGACCGTCCTGGATATCTTAGGGATATAGATAAAAGGCTTTACATCTTCCATGACCTCTTTGTTCTCGTCCTCTTTGACGGTCTCTTTGTATCGTTTGAGCTGGACGCTCCGTATGCCCCCGCCAAGATCGCTGAGGACCACTTTCAGGTAGGGCGTCTCAACGAAAATGTCCCTGGGGTCTCTTTTTTCAACCTTGACAGGCGCCTTGCCCGGTTTTTTGACAGAAGGAAGGATCGACTCGCCCTTTGCTGTTTTTTCTTCTGCCTTCAGGCCTGCATCTTTTGCCTGAGGTTTCTCTTTTGCTTCCGATTCTCCCGTTGTCTGGGGCTGCTTCGGCTGTTCTTTTGGGGCAAAATAGAACTGAAAGAAGAACAGGACAACAATCGTTAATAATAATGCTATGATGGTCCTTTTTTCCATTCACCACCTCCGTCATTTCACAGGGTCATATCCACCATGGCAAAAGGGGTTGCACCTGACGATCCTGCCGAGCCCCAACCAGAGGCCTCTCAGGACGCCTTTCCTTTCAATGGCTTCCACCATATAGTGCGAGCAGGTCGGGTAAAATCTGCATTGCGTTGGGATATATGGTGAGATAAGTAAGCTATATGAATGTATGATAAATATAATGATTTTTTTCATTACAGGTTTTTTTCAGTCAGCCCGCCTGCAGAGCAAAAGCCTCAGCTCTTTGCCTGCCTCATCCAGTGTCAGCTTCAACGGCATCTGCTTCACTTTTATCAGGTTGTCGGCATGCTTCACAAACATGTCCTTGTTGAGCCTGAAGAATTCTTTCACCAATCTCCTCATCCTGTTCCTGACTGCTGCGTTTCCGGTCTTTTTCCGTATCGAAACGGCTATCTTCCGGGTGGACAGGGTGTTTTTATGTATCAGGAGTATAAAATTGTCTGTTTCCGAGTATCGTGTCCACCTCTTGCCTCGAAAATCCCCCTTTTTTAGTCGCTCATTCTTGGTTAAAGTTGAGGCCATTTTTCAAGCAATTAAGGAATGGCGGGTTGAAACCATTCCACCCTGAAGTCAGACGGTGAGACTTTTTCTCCCTTTAGCGCGCCTTCTCCTGACCACTTCTCTTCCTGCAGCAGTCCTCATCCTCACGAGAAAACCATGGGTTCTCTTCCTGCTTTTATTGTGAGGCTGATATGTCCTTTTCATCCTTTCACCTCAAGTAGTTCTTTGAAGCTATTACTTAACCACACAATGCTCAATGATGTCAATAATTACCGAACTGAAGCAATCAGCAACGGGCAGTCAGCCGTCAGGAGACGGCAAAAACACCCGTAAGGCGTAAGGCACAAGAAAACATCTGTTCAACGTTAAGACAAAACAGACCGGATAGACAAAATAGACCAAATGAACCAAACAGACCGGGTCCGTAGCTTATCGCTGATGGCTGATCGCTGACGGCTGGTTGTTTTAGCTCTTGATTTTTAAAAAAAATCCATGTTAAATTCACTGGATTCAATCAATTCCATAGGATCGTCGAAAGGAGTTCACATGAAAAAGTATGAGCCTGATGCAATAAGGAACATAGGTATTTTTTCTCACGGGGGTGAAGGAAAGACGTCGATCGTCGAGGCCATGCTTTTTCTTGCGGGAGAGAACAACAGACTTGGAAGGGTTGACGACGGCACATCCCTCATGGATTACGAACCTGAGGAGGTGGAGCGGAAGATCACGATATCATCATCGCTTGCCTGTTTCGATTGGGCCAAGCACAAGATAAACATGCTCGATACCCCTGGTGATGACAACTTCATATCTGACGCAAAGCTCTGTATGCGCGTCGTTGATGGGGCAATTATTGTGGTAAGCGCTGTTTCTACCGTGAAGGTCCAGACGGAGAAGGTATGGCAGTATGCAAATGAATTTTCCATACCCGTGGCGATCTTCGTTAATAAGGTCGACAGGGAGAGGGCGGATTTTGAAAGGACCGTCGAGGATGTCAGGAAGAATTTTACGGACAGGAACTGTCTCATCGTTCAGTTGCCCATAGGAAAGGAAGAGAATTTCAACGGTGTTGTCGATCTCCTTACCATGAAGGCCTATACATACAAAGATGACATGTCCGGTAATTTTGAAACAACGGCAATACCCAAGGAGTATGAAAGCGAGGCAAAAAAGCACAGGGAAAAGCTCGTTGAGATCGCTATTGAGATGGAAGACGAAGTAATGGAGCGGTATCTGAACGGGGAAGAGATAAAGGACGAAGAGATCGAGCGCTGCCTGAAGTCTGCCATATGGGCAGGAAAGATCGTTCCGATCATGTGCGGGTCTGCGGCGAAGAACATGGGCATCCAGGTGCTCCTCGACAGCCTCGTCAAGTACTTCCCGCCGCCGACATTCAAAAAGGAAGTGGAAGGGATCGATCCGAAGACGGGCAATGCAATAAAACGCGAGATCGCTCCCGATAAACCCTTCAGCGCCATTGTGTTCAAAACCATCACAGACCCCTTTGCCGGGAAACTGACGCTTTTCAAGGTTTACTCCGGTGAGATCCATCCTGATATGACGGTCCTGGATGTTACAAAAGACGAGAAGGAGCGCATCGGTCAGATATTCTCCCTTGTGGGGAAGAAGCAGAAGCCGGCAGGTCTTGCGTCCGCAGGCGACATCGCTGTTGTGGCAAAATTGAAAGAGGTGGGTACCGGCGATACGATCTGCGATGAGAAGGCGCCCATACAGTACGCGCCTGTGGCGCTGCCCAATCCGCTCATTTCCTTTTCGCTTCATCCGAAGGCAAAGGGTGATGAGGACAAGCTGAATACCTCCCTGGCGCGGCTCATCGAGGAGGACCAGACGATACGGTATTCGCGGGACGACCAGACGAAAGAATTTATCCTGTCCGGCATGGGGCAGGTCCACATTGAAGTGGTGGTAGAGAGGATGAAGAGGAAGTTCGGCGTGGAAGTGGATCTGAAAGAACCCAAGGTGCCATACAAAGAGACGATCAAAGGGACCACCAAGGTACAGGGGAAATACAAGAAGCAGTCAGGCGGTAAAGGCCAATACGGGGATACATGGCTTGAACTGGGCCCTCTGCCGAGAGGCACAGGGTTTGAGTTTGTTGACAAGATAGTCGGCGGTGCGATCCCGAGGCAGTATATACCGGCAGTTGAGAAGGGCATAGTCGAGGCCATGACGCAGGGAATGCTTGCGGGGTTTCCGGTGACGGACTTCAGGGTAACGCTCTATGACGGGTCGTACCACGACGTTGACTCTTCAGAGATGGCATTCAAGATAGCCGCATCGATGGGGTTTAAAAAAGGTATGGAACAGTCACAGCCAACCCTCCTTGAGCCGATCATGAAGATGGAGATCATCGTGCCGGACGACAACATGGGGGACGTGATGGGCGACATGAATTCCCGGAGAGGGAAGATCATGGGCGTGGAGACGAAAGGGAGCACCCAGGTCGTGAAGGCGGTGGTGCCCATGGCAGAGATTTTGAAATACGCTCCCGATCTACGGTCTATGACCGGCGGCAGAGGGACATTCACTATGGAGTTCTCCCATTATGAGGAGGTGCCGGCACACATCGCGCCAAAGATCATCGAGGCTGCCAGGAAGGAAAAGGAGCAGGAGAAGTAACATTAACTGCAAGTTAGCAGCAATGGGGATGGGATAAGGATAAAGGTCAGGGCACAGGCAGCACAGCAGTATCATATTATCTCCTCTCCCGGCGGAAAAGGGTCATAGCAACAACGTTCCCTCTCCCCTGGCGGGAGAGGGTCGGGGTGAGGGGAATGACTATAACCGATCTTCCTCCCCTCACGACGGTTTGCTACAGGGACGGTTTAATTGCAAGGGTAGCTTCGAGCAACAAGCCCGACTCCGATGGTCTTTATTAGTGTATTGAACAGTTGATATTGTAATACAATGAAGGCAGTTATACAGCGCGTCAAGAGCGCATCCGTTGAGGTCGATGGGAAGACAGTGGGGCAGATCGGACGCGGCCTCCTTGTCCTTCTCGGCATTGGCCAGGGCGATGCCGAGAAGGACATCAAGTGGATGGTCGACAAGACCGTCAATCTCAGGATATTCGAAAAAGAGGACGGAAAGTTCGACGAGTCTATCCTCGACATCAAGGGGGAATTGCTCGTCGTCTCCCAGTTCACCCTTTACGGCGATACCTCCAGGGGAAGGCGCCCTTCTTTCTCGGGCGCAATGGGGGCAGAGGCGGCGCGCGGGCTGTTCGATGCCTTTGTAGAAAAGGCACGGGAAAAGGTAGCGAAGGTTGAGACCGGCACATTCCAGGCCTCCATGGATGTTTGCCTTGTCAATGAAGGGCCGGTGACGGTGATCATAGATTCAAGGAAATAACCCGTAACTGATCGTATATAGTATATCGAAACGCCAACCGGATTTAAACCAATGAACGAGGAACAAGGGAGGGGCCGCCCACAGCTTATGTAAATCTTTTTATCGTCATCGCAAGGAGCAAAAGCAACGGGGCGGTCTCGTTATTATATACGAAATACTATATACTATATACGGGTTATTTCGCCACGAACCGGCTCCTGAAATATCTTGACAATGCCTATGAATCATTTTAGTTTTTAAACATCGGGGAGGTTGAACATGGCAGAAGCGCAAAAAAAGAAAGAGATTCCCCATATAGATATCTACAAGGCATGGTGCAAGGCATGCGGCATATGTGTGGCGTTTTGTCCAACGGAGACGCTTGCACGCGATGAAGGCGGCTACCCATATGTGAAATATCCTGAGAAGTGCATCAACTGCGGCTGGTGCGAGATCAGGTGTCCTGATTTTGCCATTACCGTTGAAGGAAAGAAGAACGGGAAAAAAGTGAGGGATCAATTTGAAAAAGAAGGTCCAGAAAAGGGAACTGCTGCTCCAGGGCAATGAAGCGGTCGTAGAGGGAGCGTTAAAGGCGGGCTGTAATTTTTTTGCAGGCTATCCGATTACGCCGGCGACAGAGATTTCGGAGATACTGTCGGTCAGGCTGCCCCAACTGGACGGCACGTTCATCCAGATGGAAGATGAGATCGCGAGCATCGGCGCTGTTATCGGGGCATCGCTGGCAGGAGCCAAGGCGATGACCGCCACAAGCGGTCCGGGATTTTCGCTCATGCAGGAGAACATCGGCTTTGCCGTTATTGCTGAGGTGCCCTGCGTGATCGTGAACGCAATGCGCGGAGGGCCAAGCACCGGCCTTCCCACGATGCCGTCCCAGAGCGATGTCATGCAGGCGCGATGGGGGACGCATGGTGACCACCCTATTATAGCGCTTTGCCCATCCACGATCAGGGAATGTTATGACCTTACCATCAAGGCCTTCAATTATTCAGAAAAATTTCGCGTCCCCGTACTCCTTCTCGTTGACGAGGTGGTTGCCCACATGCGTGAGAAGATAACGATCTACGAGGACGAAGATGTGGAGATCTTCAACAGGGTGAAGCCGACGGTGCCCCCGGAGTGGTATATTCCTTTCGAGGATACGCCGAAAGGAGTTCCTGCCATGGCCAATTTTGGCGACGGGTACCGGTACCACGTTACGGGACTGACGCATGACATCAGGGGATTTCCGACTTCGAGACCTGATGAGATAGACCCCTTTATCAGAAGGCTCTTCAGAAAGGTGAGCCAGAATTTTGCCGATATCCAGATCGGAGAATTCTATCAGACTGACGATGCCGATATCACGATCATCGCTTATGGTTGTGTTGCACGCTCGGCCCGGCGAGCCGCTGCAGACGGCCGTGAGCGGGGGCTGAAGGTGGGCGTGCTGAAGATGAACACCATATGGCCCTTTATGAGGGCATCGGTAGAAAAGGTGCTTCGGACCTCGAAGGTCGTTATTGTGCCGGAGATGAACATGGGGCAGATATCAAGGGAAGTAAAAAGGGTCAATAAAGGAGATGCCAAGGTCTTTACGATCAACAAGGTAGACGGAAAGATCATCACGCCTCAGGAGATACTGAGCAGGATCAAGGAGGTGTACTGATGGCTGAGATCACCCGGCTTATCCATGAATATCTGAGGCACGACAAGAAATTTCCCCATGTCTGGTGCCCGGGCTGCGGGATTGGGATCATGCTCGGAGCCCTCATCAGGGCGATCGACAAAACCGGCTACAGCAAAGACGACATTGTGCTTGTATCCGGCATAGGGTGCACAGGCAGGTTGCCCGTCTATGTCGATTTTAATACCCTCCATACGACGCACGGGCGGGCCCTTACGTTCGCTACAGGGATAAAGCTCGCCAAACCGAGATTGAAGGTGATCGTCATCATGGGAGACGGCGATGCCGTCGCGATCGGCGGGAATCACTTCATCCATGCGGCGAGGAGGAACATCGACCTTACGGCAATCATCGTGAACAACAACGTGTACGGCATGACCGGCGGTCAATACTCGCCGACAACGCCTTATGGAATGAAATCTACGACAACGATTTACTCCAATGTAGAGCACGCCTTCAACATCTCAGAGCTGGCCGTTACCGCAGGCGCCGTGTTCGTGGGCAGAGGAACGGTCTACCACGCAAAGCTACTGGACAGCCTTATGGAAAAGGCATTCGCGAAGGTCGGTTTTTCCGTGGTGGAAATTATATCTCATTGTCACACACAGTTCGGAAGGCTCAACCGGATGGGAACCGCGGTTGAGATGATGCAGTGGCAGAGAGACCACTCGGTGACAGTTGAAAAAGCAGCGCAGATGAAGGCAGAGGAATTGAAGGACAAGTTCAAGATAGGGGTTCTTGTCGACAGGGAATTGCCTGCTTACCAGGATGAGTACGAAAAGGTCAGAAAGTGGGCGAAGGGAACGGAGAAGAGATAATATGAGCTACCGGTATGATATTCGTTTAAGCGGCTCGGGCGGACAGGGACTGATCCTCATGGGGATCATCCTGGCGGAGGCCATAGGCATCTATGACGGAAAGTACGTTGCCCAGACCCAGAGCTACGGCCCCGAAGCGCGGGGTGGCTCAAGCAAGGCAGAGGTTGTCGTAAGCGATGCAGAGATCGATTATCCCAAGGCCCTCAAGCTTGACCTTCTTCTGGCGATGAACCAGAAGTCCTGCGATGATTACTATATGGACCTCAAGCCCGATGGCATCCTCATCGTCGACTCCACCTTCATAAAGCAGCTCCCCACACCGAGGGCCTACCAGATCCCCTTTACCCGGATCGCGAGGGAAAAGCTGAAGAGAGAGATGGTGGCAAACATCATTGCCCTCGGCGCAATCTCGAAGCTTGCCCCTATCGTGTCTTCAAGGGCCATTGAGGCGGCTGTGCTGGCGCGGGTGCCGAAAGGAACAGAAAAGTTAAACCGCGATGCATTGAAGGCAGGCATGACGGCGGCCCAGAAGGTGAAGAAGATCTCCTTTCCAAACACTCCTGCCGGGTTCGAAGATGAAGATACATGAGTATCAGGCGAAAGGGCTTTTCAGGACATATAATATCCCCGTACCGCAGGGTGCAGTAGCAAAAACAACCGAAGAAGCATTCCGGATCGCAGAAGAGATAGGCAAGGCCCCTTTTGTCCTGAAGGCGCAGGTCCATGCGGGCGGCCGGGGCAAAGCCGGCGGGATCAGGATAATCAATCGCCTGGGAGACGTGAAGAATACCGCCGCGGGGCTTCTCGGTATGACCCTCGTGACGCCGCAGACCGGGGAAGAAGGAAAACCGGTTCAGGCCTTGCTGGTAGAGGAAACGCTGCCGGTTGAGAAAGAGATCTACCTCGGGATAGTCATCGACAGGCAGAGGGCGTGTCCCGTCGTCATAGCCAGCGCAGAAGGAGGCATGGAGATCGAGAAGATTGCCGCCGCTGACCCGGAAAAGGTTTTGCGGGAAGAGGTTGACCCTGCAGTCGGCCTCCGTCCTTTCCAGGCGGGAAGGATATTCTACGGCCTCGGGCTTGACCAATCGTTGTCGCGGAGGATGATATCGGTGATCCTGAACCTTTTTCGTCTATTTGTCGAAAAGGATTGTTCGCTGGCAGAGATCAACCCCCTCGTGGTCACGAAATCCGGAGAGCTTGTCGCACTCGATGCAAAGATCAATCTTGACGATAATGCGTTCTACCGGCATCAGGATATGGAATCTCTCAGAGATATCAACCAGGAGAATCACCTCGAGGTGGAGGCGTCGAAGTACAACCTCAACTATATAAAGCTGAAAGGGAATGTGGGCTGTATGGTAAACGGCGCAGGGCTTGCCATGGCCACGATGGACCTCATCAAGCTCGTAGGCGCCGAGCCGGCAAACTTCCTCGACGTGGGAGGGGGTGCGACATCGGAGATGGTGAAGCAGGGGCTGAAGATACTTCTTTACGACAAAGACGTGAAGATGGTCTTTATCAATATATTCGGCGGGATCCTTCGCTGCGATACGCTCGCGGAGGGAGTCGTGAAGGCGGTTGATGAGCTGATAATCGATCTCCCCATCGTTATCCGGCTTGAGGGCACAAACGTGGAGGAGGGGAGGAAGATCCTCGCCGGGTCGGGGCTTTCCTTCACCGTAGCAACAGGGCTGAAGGATGCAGCGGAGAAAGTGGCGGCAACGCTGGAGCAGTTACAGAACGTGAAAGGCGTGATGTGAAAGGCGAAAACCTTGGGCTAAATTATGAGCATTATCGTTGACGAGAACACAAAGGTAATTGTTCAAGGCATAACGGGCAACGAAGGGGCGTTCCATGCAAAGCAGATGATCCAGTATGGGACGAGGGTTGTAGGAGGCGTGACGCCGGGAAAAGGCGGCCAGATCTTCAACGGCGTTCCTGTCTTCAACACCGTTCGGGTCGCTGTTGTGTCCACGGGGGCCAGCGTATCGGCGATATTCGTTCCTCCTGCCTTTGCCGGAGATGCGATCATGGAGGCCGTCGACGCGGGCGTCAGCCTCGTTGTCTGTCTTACCGAAGGCATCCCGACCCTCGACATGGTCGCCGTGAAGCAATACATGAAAGGGAAGGATGTGAAGCTCATAGGCCCCAACACGCCGGGCATCATCTCGCCGGGGAAATGCAAGATCGGCGTCATGGCGGGATATATCCACAAGCCGGGCAGGGTGGGCATAATGTCGCGGAGCGGAACGCTAACCTACGAGGTTGTGGACCAGCTTACCAAGATGGGCATCGGCCAATCCACCTGCGTGGGCATCGGCGGCGATCCCATCATCGGCCTTACCTTTGTCGACCTCCTCGAGATGTTCGAAAAGGATGAAGGGACCGATGGGGTGGTAATTATAGGCGAGATAGGCGGCAGGGCGGAGGAGGAGGCAGCGGAATATTTCAGAATGAACATGAAAAAGCCCGTCGTGGCCTTTATAGCGGGCCTCACGGCCCCTCCCGGCAGGCGCATGGGCCATGCCGGCGCGATTGTCTCCGGCGGCGTAGGAAGCGCGTCAGACAAGATCAAGGCCCTTGAATCCGCGGGCATCACCGTCGTTAAGAACCCCGCCGAGATCGGCGAAACCGTAAGGGGACGTTCTTAAAAAATTCAATAACTTTTCTAGCAAGCCCGGGGTTCCGGCATGGAGGATATGTATTTCAACTGGGATGACCCTTCGATCGCACGGGAATACAGGAGGAACCCTCTTATCTTCAGGAACCTCATCGACGGGAAGCGCTGCAAATTACCAGTCCCTGTTGTTTTTGATGAGATCCATAAACAGCGGGATTGGAGGAATATCCTGGCAGCTTTCTGTATGTTTGCGGGATAGAGTCAAATAGGAATGGGGTGGGTGAGGGGGCTCGAACCCCCAACCCCCAGGTCCACAGCCTGATGCTCTAACCATTGAGCTACACCCACCGTGAAATCCTATTGCTTTTAGCACAATTATCTGCATAAGTCAACGTAAGCAAAACGTGTGTCAAACCAGAAGCACGAATATCTAATTCTTAAACAAATTTAAATGCTCCGGTGTTCAAATATAAAAAATACGTGACTTTGCATTTGTGTTGAACGCCTGATATTTGTATTTTGATATTAGACAGAAAATGGCTTACGAAGAAGCCCGGTGGGTATCACACCCCCCCTCACCCTGACCCTCTCCCGCCAAGGGAGAGGGGACTGTTGTGGTACAAACTGGTAACATAGTTTACAAAACAGACCGGATACATGGTTTACACTTTACGGCAAGGAGGAGAACAGTTGCCGTGTACCATGTATGCCGTGATCCTCTCCCGCAAGGGGAGCGGGGACAATGATGCCATCCTGCAGGGAGCGTAAGCGGCGCGGCGATCTCATCCTGTCTTTACGTTGAACGTTGAACGGATCTTCCTGTCAGCACTGAACCATGGCTATGAGTCGGGTGTTTCCGCCCCGCTCTCTCCGGGCATGACGATGGTCGATAGCGTTGTCTTTTTGTAGAGCTCCGTGAAGTAATAGGTAGCGACGAGAAAGATGTAGTAGGTAAAGACAGAAGATAAAATGAAGCCGATGAAATAGGGTATACGGATGACAAGCTTGCATATGTATAGAAGCACCAAGGTGATGACGTAGCCGGCGATGTATTCTATGAAAACCTCCTTGATCCCCCCTATGATCTTCTCGAACTCGAGGGCCTTTCGGAAATCCATCTTCTCGACATAGGTAGCGAAGGCGAAGGGAAGGAAAAAAGAGCAGATAAGGAGCGCCGCGTATGATAATGTAATGATGATGTTGCCGAAGAAAGCGGTAAAGCTGGTGAGTGTCGTAAGGAAGAAACCACAAGAGAACATAAAGAAAGGGATCGAGCCGTAAAGGATGAATATAAAGAGGAGTTTTATCCCCTCGATCCATGTGCCATACCTGTCCTGCCAGGTGGGAAACCCTATGCCCCCTATGATAAAAAGCCTTGATGCCTTCGCGAGAAAACCGAAGGAAAAAAAGTTCACAACAGGAATATACAGAATGAGCCCGGCATAGATCCATCGCGTCATGTAACGAGTATTAAAGGTAAACCTGACAAAGGAAACAATATCCATTGCTATTTCCCTTTTCCCGCCATAATGAAGTCGACAAGGGGCTCTGCAGTGTAGCCGGTCATTCCGCCGTCGATTACGATCGTCTCACCGTTGATGTATTGCGCCCCGGGGGATGCCAGGAACAGGACGAGGTCTGTGATCTCCTCCACCTTTGCCATCCTGCCGATGGGCGTTTTTTTAGAGAGAAAATCGACGAAGGCCTGCTTCCTGATGAGCCCTTCGTTCATGCCTCCGGCAATGAAGCCAGGGGCGACCCCGACGACGGTGACTCCCTTGCGTGACCATTCAGAAGCGAGGTTCCTGGTCATCACCATAAGGCCCGCCTTGCTCATGGCATAGGGAAGGAAGCCCTTTTCGCCGCTTAAGGCAACCTGGGTGATCATATTGATGATCCTGCCCGACCCTTGCTCTACCATACGCCTCCCGAATATCTGCGAGACGTAAAATGTGCCCTTCAGGTTCACATCGATAGCCCTGTCAAAATCCTCTTTCTTTGTTTTTTCAGAAGGAGAAAGCGGGTTGACGATGCCGGCGTTGTTGATCAGTACATCCACCTTACCCCAGGCATCCCAGACCTTTGCCGCGGTCTTTTCCATATCCTCGTAATTCGTGATGTCGGCGGTGAAGGCGAGCGCCTTCTTTTCTTTGAACTCCTCCGCGAATCTGCTTACCGATTCCGTGTTCCTGGCGTTTACCGCCACCGATGCGCCTTCCGCGAGGAACGCCTCTGCCATGGCCCTTCCAAGGCCTTTGGCGCCGCCGGTAATAAAGACAACCTTATCCTGAAACCTCATATGTTCCCTCCGTATAGGTTTTTGATCCTTTCATCAAAAAGCGTCATGAGGTCATCGTCATCCTTGACCGTCATTCCCGTGACCTTGCGCCACACGTCCTCCCTCTCCATGCAGAAGTATATGAAGAGCCCCTTGCTTTTCTTTTTCAGCATCCTGTAGAGCATCGTATAGACCTTGACCCTCTGCTGCTTGATGTACCTCATTTTTCCGTCTTCTCCCCTGATGAATTCGCCGTAGAGAAGATTTCTCCTGTTGTGCTCAATGTAATGGCCGAGAAGTTTCGGCGGGAAGCGGAGAAGCCCGAGGCTGAGCCAGATGATCCTGTCCATGTCGAGGAGCCTGCTTATGTCTTCGATGAGGTAGCGATAATCTTTTTCAAAGCCCGGATAGATGATGATCGGGTCGAAGTGGAGGCCTACGAAGCATCCCGCGTCCTGAGCCTTTTTGGCGGCTTTCAGCCGTTTGTAAAGGGGGCTTGTCCTTTTCTCTTCCTCATCGATGATCCGCTGGGGGGCTACCGAAAAGGAGATAATCGTGTAGGGATTGAGGCAGGGGATGAGGTGGTCTATAGAGGCCCACTTTGATTTCAGCTCCAGGAGGGCATTTTTCCGTTCACCGAAGAATTCCACGAGAGGCCTGTTCAGCTTATATCGCCTGTCAAGGGCAAGGCTGTCGGAGAGCTCGCCCGTTCCGAACCTGAGTATATGACGGACCTCTCTGCCGGTCATTTCATCTATCTGGGAAGTGATATAAGGGATATTGTCGTGTATGGTGATCGCCGGCGTGTTGAGGTATGCCTTCAGGATGCAGTAAGAACATGAGAGGGGGCAGCCTTCAATGAGATCGATAGTCTTGTAGCCGCAGCAGATGTGGTCTTTTGTGCCAGGACAGTCTCTTACGATGTTTCCTTCTGACACTGCATGCTCAACCCTGAGTGAGTTCAAGGATGCTCCTTATATAGCCGTCTTCAAGAATGGCGTTAAGTTTTTCCATGGCAGCCCTTAGATCATCTTCACTTTTTATTTTCAATAATATATCAATATACTCCTTTTCGAAGAAAGGGTCTATCTTAATGTCGATGTGAGGCGGTAACGCACAGCGCTGTTTCACTGCTGACAATCTTTTTTCCATAGACGACAGGAGGGGGTAATTTTTTTTCTTGAGCCGCGCCTTCAGGTCTCTGCCGTCACGTGGGGCACGCAAACCCCTTAGATCGACTGCTCCCTTCCTGATCCTGATGAGGATGAGCATCTCCAGTATTTCTCTCAATAAACTGTCGGTTATGTGGAGGGGGGAGAGGAGGGAAATGATGCCCTTTCTCTCACGCGCGTCAAATTTTAGAAGATATTCGATGTTCTTCATCGAAGCACCGTGCCGGACGATAAAATCCTTCAGCGGCCTTCCCTCGTTCGCCAATGCAACGAAGTTGCCGAGGACCTTTTCGTGGGGCTTGAGGGACAGAAGCTCCATTATACCGAAAATCTTTTGACGGGGAAAGTCGGCGCTGACCATCTTCTCCAGCGCATGAGCCTTTTCTACGGCATTAAGCCCTCTTCCCAGGTTGTCGTGGATCGACAGGAGAAGGGCCTCATCGGCGCGAGCCTTTTTGATTATCGCAGGAATATTTGCGAGCCCTAGCTTCTTTGCGGACATAATCCTCTTAAACCCTGTTATGACAATCAGAGGAGAAGCATCAAGAAGAATCAAAGGCTGGACGATGCCAATCTCCCCTATCGATTCCGCCAGAGTCTTATCTTCAAGAGGATAGGATATGCAGAAACGCCTGTCGTCAGTGTCTATGTTGTTGAGTGGAATCGTTTTCATTTTTAAAGAAGTGCGGTGACTTTATTCTGTTCATTGTACAAGAAGTTGGAATTTAGTGTCAATATTGCTGTATAGTATTGGATCAGAAAAGGAGGAAACCATGAAAAGATCGATCGGTGCGAGGACAATGGTATTTCCCACGCCGGTCCTTGTCGTCGGCTCATACGACAAAGAAGGAAAGCCGAACGCGATGACCGTTGCATGGGGGGGGATATGCTGCTCGCAGCCGCCGTGCATAGGGATCTCCTTGAGAAAGGCGACGTATACCTACGGGAATATTGTTGAAAGAAAGGCCTTTACCGTTAATATCGCCACTGAAAGCTATGTAAAAGAAACAGACTATCTGGGGATCGCTACGGGAAAAAAGGTCGACAAGCTCGCGGCGGCAGGCCTGACGCCCGTTAAAAGCGATCTCGTCGATGCCCCCTACATCAAGGAATTTCCTTTTATCTTTGAATGTAAACTGATCAACACCGTTGAGATCGGCCTTCACACGCAGTTTATTGGCGAGATACTGGACGTGAAGGCGGACGAAAGCATCCTTGACAAGGAAGGCCTTCCCGACATAGAGAAGATGAAGCCCCTTGCATACACCCCTGAAGTAAGGAATTACTATGGGCTGGGGAAATGTGTCGGAAGGTCATTCTCGATCGGAAAGATATTAGACAAAAAAGGCTTGCAAAAATGACCGTAATCTTTTAGAATCTTTCGTTCGCAATATTGCAGACTCCAAATAATTTTCTCCCGCGCCTGTTCAGAGAGGAGATGAAAGGATGAGAAATGGCAAGGACACTGGGCGATATTACAGGTGAACTTACTGAAAGGATCATCTCTCCGGCAAAGGCAGAATCTGAACGAATCATCAAAGATGCACATACAAAAGCAGAGAGGATTCTGGCCGAGGCCCGCAAAGAATCGTTAAAGATTCGTGACACCGCAAAGCAGGAGGCAGAGCAGACGCTGAAGCAGATGGATATCGATCTGCGTGCCGCCTCAAGGAGCTTTATCATCCTTTTGCAGGAAAAGCTTGAAGAGGCCATTGTACAGCCGACCGTTGAGGAAGAGGTCAAAGCGGCCTTGCAAGACAAGGAATTTCTGAAGAAGATCATCGAGGCTATCCTGCACGAATTTACGAAGCTGCACGGCGCGGAGAACAATATCGAGGTGCTGCTCCCCGAAAAAGAAAAGGCTGCTTTGAGCGCATGGTTCGTCGCAAAGTTTCAACAGAAGGCAATAAGCAATATCACCGTTCATTTTACCGATAAGGTTTCCTTCGGGTTTAAGCTTGGAGTAGAGGATAAAGGAAGCCACTTCAACTTCGGCAAAGGGTTGGTCGAGGCCTTCTCGGAATTCTGCTCCCTTCGCTTCCGAAAATATTTTTTCCCGGCGAAAGAGGAATAGAAAGGATGGGGAAGTACTATTTTCTGGCCAGCGTGCTTCCCGTTATGCCTGCCGGTCTTGGGGAGAAGCTGCCGCACCCTTTTACGGAGATTGCAGGCACCATTCAGCGGAATATCGAGCCCGGTGATGCATCGCTTGTACAATCTGTTTTATTTTCGATCGACGTGGCCAATTTTGAAGCGATCCATCAAGACCGTGATGTCTTTATCGAAGGCGGAACGCTAATGCGTGAAGAGATCGAAAGCAAACGCAACCTGCCCCTTTTTATGCGTAGTTTTCTCGACGAAAAGGACAGGGGCATCCAGCGTCCTTACGTCTTTGATGTTTTGTGGGAGCGTTACTATGCCTATGCGTACTCCCTTGCCCAGGAGATGGGATGCAGGTTCCTGATCGATTATCTCGGGTGGGAGATCGGCTTGAGAAACCAGCTTGTTGCCCTGAGGGCGAAAGAAAAAAGAGAGGAAGCTGAGGATTACATCCTTTTGCCCCATGTCGGTGGCTGTGATTTTGCGGCCCTGCTTGCCCATGTTAAGAGCCAGAAGACCCCCCTCATGGCAGAACTTGCGCTGGATGAGGAACGACTGAGACAGGTCTTTCACTGCGAAGGGGATGACCCTTTCTCCCTCAACACCATCCTTGCCGTCCTTGAAAGGGCGAGGATCTTCAGCAGGTGGGAGAAGATGGACCTGCCCTGCAACATAGAAGATATTATTTAGAGGAGGAGCACCTGGTGGGAAGGTCAACAGATAGTCGGGTGGTAGCGGTCAACGGGCCGCTTGTCACCGTAGAGGTAGTCAAGGCCCAGGAAGTCATGATGAACGAAGTGGCTTACGTGGTGTGGAACAACGTCCCCCTGAAATCTGAGATCATAAGAATTCGCGGAAAGCACGTTGACATACAGGTTTTTGAGAGCACCACAGGCCTGACAGTAGGAGACCGCGTCGATTTTACCGGCAGCATGTTGTCCGCTACGCTGGGGCCAGGGATGTTGGGAAAGATCTATGACGGGCTTCAGAACCCTCTCAGAGAGCTTGAGAACGATCAGGGATACTTTCTGAGGAGAGGGCAATACGTCAACTCGCTGGATGAAGAGAAAAAATGGCTCTTCTCTCCTTCGGTGAAGTCGGGGGACAGGGTGAGGGCAGGGCACTATTTGGGGAGCGTCCCTGAAGGGATCTTTGAGCACCACATCATGGTTCCCCTGTCTCTCCAGGGGCAATGGGAAGTGGCCCATGTCAATGTTCCCGGCTACTACACCCTGCAAGATGAAGTCGCGCTTCTGAAGAACGAAGAAGGTATGAAGGTCCAGGTGAAGATGACGCAGCAGTGGCCTGTTAAAATACCTGTCCGCAACTACGAAGAAAGGCTGCTGCCGAACCGGCAGCTATTGACTCAGTGCCGTTTGATCGACATCTTCTTTCCCCTCGCTGAGGGAGGGACGGCCTGTATACCGGGCCCCTTCGGGGCAGGGAAGACGGTGCTGCAGCAGATCATCTCTCGATACGCCGAGGCGGACATCGTTATCATCGTTGCCTGCGGCGAGCGCGCGGGCGAGGTTGTGGAGACGATCCGCGAATTTCCTGAGCTGGAAGACCCCAAAACGGGAAAGTCTCTCATGGACCGGACGGTGATCATCTGCAATACCTCATCGATGCCCGTAGCGGCGCGGGAGGCCTCCGTCTATACAGGGGTAACCCTGGGTGAGTACTACCGGCAGATAGGGCTCAAGGTGCTGCTCCTTGCCGACAGCACGTCGCGCTGGGCCCAGGCCCTGCGTGAATCTTCCGCTCGCATGGAAGAGATCCCCGGCGAAGAAGCCTTCCCCGCTTACCTCGAAAGCAGGATCGCCGCTTTATACGAGAGGGCAGGGCTGGTTCGCCTCCATGATGGCTCGACGGGTTCGCTGACCATGATAGGCAGCGTCTCTCCGGCAGGGGGGAATTTCGAAGAGCCGGTGACGCAGAACACCCTTAAGGTCGTCGGCGCATTTTACGGCCTTTCGCGGACGCGTTCAGACCAGAGGCGCTACCCGGCCATCGATCCACTCATCTCCTGGAGCCTTTATTTGGAACAGATGAAAGGGTCGCTCGGGGAGCGCCATCCTCAGTGGGTTTCCTGGGTGGAAGAGGCCAAGGACCTGCTGGACAGAGGGCATGAGATCCATCAGATGATGCTTGTCGTGGGCGAAGAAGGGATCAGCATCGACGATCTCGTGATCTATCTGAAAGCGGAGATGGTTGACGCGGTGTGCCTGCAGCAGGATTCCTTCGATGTGGTCGACAGAGCGACATCGATAGAAAGACAGATGTCCGACTTTCCGTTACTGATAGATGCGGTCCATAAAGCATTTGCCTTTGAAAGCAAAGAAGAGGCAAGGAGGCAGATGTCCCACCTCCAGAACCTTTTCTTTCAGTTGAAATATTGCAAGTTCCGGGAAGATGCATACAGGAAATACCGTGGAGAAATAGAATCAATACTGGGAAAGGAGTAGGCGCGCAATGATCGTTGAATATTCTCGCATCACACGAATCCAGGGCGATATCATCTCCGTCATTGCCGACGGGATCCGTTACGGGGAACTGGCTATAGTAAAGAGCCAGTTGAGAACATCGCTTGCGCAGGTGATCCGTTTAAGGGGAGACGAGGTGTTTCTGCAGGTCTTCGCAGGGGCCCGGGGGGTAGCAACGGGAGACGAGGTCCGGTTCCTGGGACACCCCATGCAGGTCGCCTTCGGAGATGCATTGCTCGGACGGATCTTTAACGGTTCCGGGGAGCCCATCGACGGGGGGCCGGAGCTCAAGGCGCTGCCCCGGCTGGAGATCGGGGGCCCTTCGGTCAATCCTGTCATGCGCGTTATCCCCAGGGGTTTTATTGAAACGAGAGTCCCCATGATCGATGTGTTCAATCCCCTTGTCGAAAGCCAGAAACTCCCCATATTCGCCGCAGCAGGGGAGCCTTATAACGAGCTTCTCGCCCGCATCGGCATGAGGGCTCAGGCAGACGTTGTTATCCTCGGAGGGATCGGTCTTAAATATGATGAATACCTGAAATTCCGCTATGCCTTTGAGGAGGGCGGCGTTCTGTCGCGGACAGTCATGTTTGTCCACACGGCTTCAGACCCGGTGGTCGAAAGGCTCCTTGTCCCCGACATGGCCCTTGCCGTTGCAGAGCAGTTCGGGGTAAGCGGAAAAAGGGTGCTCGTCCTGCTCACGGACATGACCGCATTTGCAGACGCCATGAAGGAGATCGCCATCTCCATGGACCAGGTCCCTTCCAACCTGGGCTATCCGGGGTCCCTTTACAGCGACCTCGCTTCCCGGTATGAGAAGGCGGTCGACTTTGAAGGCGCCGGAAGCATCACGATCCTTGCGGTGACGTCCATGCCGGGCGATGACGTAACCCATCCTGTCCCTGACAATACAGGATATATCACGGAAGGGCAGTTCTATCTCCGGAAGGGGGTAATTGAACCCTTTGGCTCCCTGTCCCGTTTGAAACAGCTTGTAATCGGCAAAGTGACCAGGGGCGACCATGGATATATCATGAACAGCATGATCAGGCTTTTTGCCAAGAGCCGTGAAGTGGAGCAGAAGCTGGCCATGGGATTCGACAAGACGCCTGATGATGAACGGTACCTGCGGTATGGAAAGTTGTTTTACGAACGTTTTATGGATCTGAAAGTAGATATCTCTCTGAACGAGGCCCTCGACCTCGGCTGGCAGACATTAGCTGAGTGTTTTCATCCCGACGAGGTGGGCATCAAACAGGAATTTATTGATAACTACTGGCCGAGAGCATAAAAGAGGTTTTGTGAATGGCAGAACGGATCAAGCTGAACAGGATCACTCTCAGGGAGCAAAAACAGAAGCTCTTTCTGTATGAACGCTTCCTGCCGGCCCTGGAAGCGAGGAAACAGCAGTTCCTGATGCAGCTCGCGATCGTCCGCAAAGAGATCGGGGAGCAGCAATCTGCCATGGATAAGAAGATGGAGGAGATCGCCCAATGGTCTTCCCTGTATTGGAATATGAAAACGATCCTTCCTTTTTTTATATCCCTCAGGGAGATCAGGAGGCACGTGAAGAACGTGGCCGGCCTCAAGGTGCCCGTTCTGGAGGAGGTTGTCTTCGACGATCCGCCGTACAGCCTTTTTGCGACCCCTTACAGCTTTGATGAGGTGCTTTTTAAGACGAGAGAGGTCATATCCCTCAGGGAGCACATCAAGGTGTTGAAGGAACAGGAGGAGATACTTATGGCGGGATTTCGGAAGACCAGCCAGAGGATCAACCTTTACGAACAGCGGTTGATCCCTGAATGCAGGGAGGTTATCCGGAAGGTCACCGTTTACCTTCAGGACCAGCAGGCTGCGGCCGTCGGTGTTGCAAAGGTCGCAAAGGGGCTCAGCGAGGAGGCCTCATACTATGTCGGCCAGGAATAGCGCGAACAGCCGGGTGTTGATGACAAAAGGAGATAGACGTGGCTATCGCTAAGATGAAAAGGGTATTCCTGATCGGGCCCGTGGAAGAAAGAGAAAAGGCGATGGAGCTCCTTCAGGACGTGGGGGTCGTGCATGTTGAGCCGGCGGCGAAGATATCCGGTGAGCTGGAGAAAAGAAATGCAGCCCTTCAGCAGGAGGTGAGGAGGGTTCATCAAGTCTATGAAGAAATGAACAGGTTCGAGGCAGGGGAAGCAAAGACCCATGCGGCAGTGCCGGACGATCAAATGGTATCCTACTGCGAATCGAGATTGTTTGAATTGCAGGAGGTTCAAAACCGGAAACAGTCCCTCCAGAAGCTGGTTTCGGAACTGAACACATGGGGGAATTTCGAACCTGAAAAGATACAGGAGCTTGAACGAGAGGGCATATACGTCCAGCGTTTCCGGATCGAAGGAAGATTGCCGCCTGATTTTCACGCGCCGGAAGACGCATATATGGAGGTAGTGTCAGAAAAACCTGCCTATAGTTTTTTTACGATCCGGATCGGCGGCACTGTTGATATTCCCAATGCCATCCACCTCCGTCTTCCCGAGATGGGGCTGGCGAGGGCATTGGATGAGCTCAGCGCTCTCCGCGAGGAGGAGGCAAGGCTTGTCGATGAATGCAAGGATGCAAAGAGCAGCATAGGGGCATTAAAGGAACAGTACAACATCGTCTTGAACGAGGCGAACTATATAGAGCATCTCGGCACCCTTTACTCTGAAGAGCACCTCTTCGGGCTCCAGGGATGGGTTCCCGCGGACCTTGAAGACGGTTTAATGAAAGGGATCGGGGCATCGAAATTGCCCCTTATGGTTACGACAAGAGATCCCCTCGAGGACGAGACCCCGCCGACGCTCTTCAGGAACAACTGGTTTATCCGCCGCATAGAGCCACTTTTGAACCTGTACGGCCTGCCCTCTTACAAGAGCCTTGACCCTTCGTATTTCTTTGCCCCTTTCATGGTCCTCTTTTTCGGGATCTGCCTGGGTGACGCGGGCTACGGCCTGGTCTTTTTGCTGGCATCTTCCTGGATCAAGAAAAAATGGGGACATCTCTCCAAGGAGATGCCTCTTGTGATGAAGCTTTGCCAGGCCTTCTCCGTCTCGGCGATCGTCATTGGCCTCCTCACCGGCTCGGTCTTTGGTTATAGCTTCACGAACCGGGAATGGGTTCTTGTAGACCTCGACATAGATGTCGGAAATCCCATGATCCTTTTCTACGCGAGCCTGGGGCTGGGGGTGCTCCATCTTTCGTTCTCCTATCTCCTCGGTATGCTTGAGGCGCAATCACGGAACGACATGCTTCAGAAGTTGGGCCTGATGCTGGTCCTCTGGGGCGGGGCATTTCTGATCAGCAGGAACATCTGGTTCCTGGATCCTGCCTCCAGATTTAACGAACCGTTCAATTACGCGGGGTGGGGATTGTTGCTGGCCGGGGTTATTCTTACGTTTTTATCGGCGTCAGACAGCAAGAAGTGGGTGGTCAGGATCGGGCTGGGATTCTGGGGTGTCTACGGCCTTACCGGGCTGGTGGGTGACCTGCTCTCCTATGCGCGCCTCTTCGGGCTTGGAATCGCGACTACCGCCATCGCAGCTGTCATGAACCAGCTTGCTGGCATGGTCTATAATGCGGCGGGTCCTATTATCGGGGCTGTGTTCGCGGTTCTTCTTTTGATCCTGGGCCACACGTTCAACCTCGCTCTTTCTATTCTGGGCAGCACGGTTCATTCCGCCCGCCTTCACTTTGTCGAAGCCTTCAGGAGTTTTTTCCGGGGAGGGGGCATCCAATATAAACCATTTAAAGTTGAAAGGGGTTAACCATATGAAAACAAAAGGTATCGTCCTCACGGGTCTTTTTGCCGCCACGCTGATGCTCCTGGTCAGTTCGCCTGTGTTTGCGCAGGCAGGCGCTGAAGGAAAGACCACGGCAACGCTTGTGGCAAAGATCATCATGGGCTTCAGTCTTTCCCTCGGTCTTGCAGGTTCAGCCATTGGCCTCGCGATCGCCTTTTCAGCCCTGCTCGGAGGGGGCCAGGAAAATTATTTCAAGAATATTGCCGTAGCGCTGATGCCTTCCACGCAGGGGATCTACTCCATTGTTTGCCTCTTCGCCAATATGGGAAGCTTTGATACAGACCCCGTGTCCGTTGCGGGAAAGGCAGCCGCGTTCGGGTTTACGATGTTTTTCAGCGCATGGTACCAGGGAGTGGTCTGTGCGGCGGGTATCAGAAGCATCCTTGAGGGCAAGAACACGCTGGCAAACGCCATGGTGTCCGGTGCGATGCCCGAGACATATGCCGTCTTTGCGCTGGTGATGACCTTTATTATGAAATGATCGAGATAACTATTTAATTTGCTTATATATTGACAATCTGTTATAAAATTAAGCTTACGTGAAATCGAGCAGAGGGTTTCCGGAAGGACCAAGGCGCCGGCCGGACTATTATTTTCAATCTTTCTGCTTGGCAGAGGCTTTAAGACAGCATGGATGTTAGAGAATTTGATTATACCCTGCCGAAGGAATTTATTGCGCAGTCCCCTTTAGAGGACAGGGCTGCTTCGCGGCTTTTCGTCTACGACAGGCAGAAGGAAGCCATCGAGCACCGCTTCTTCAGGGACATCCCGGAATACTTCCGCAAAGGTGATGTCCTTGTCCTGAATGACAGCAAGGTCTTCCCGGCAAGGCTGAAGGCAGTGAAAGAGACCGGAGGAAAGGTCGACATCCTCCTCGTCGAAAGGATCGACAGGACCGGTTGGCGCTGCCTTGTGAACGGCCTCCGGAGAGGGGCAGGTGCGATCCGGATCACTGTGGGCGAACACCCGGCAAGGCTGGAGGCAACGGAGAACGGGTGGCATGTACGGTTCGATGACGATGGGGACAGCTACGATATCGTGAGGCGCTATGGGAAGATGCCCCTCCCGCACTATATCAGACGAAGCGGAGGGGACGATCAGATCGATTTTGCGAGATACCAGACGGTCTATGCCGAACGGATAGGGTCTATTGCGGCGCCTACGGCAGGTTTCCATTTTACCGAAGGGTTGATCGGGGAGCTGAAGAAGAAAGAGGTCACCATAGCAAAAGTTACGCTCCACATAGGCACAGGGACATTCCTCCTGATAAAAGAGCCTCACGTGCAATCGCACACCATGCACAGCGAATACTATCAGGTAGACAAAGAGGTGAGGGATTACATCAGAGAGGCGAGAGCGTCAGGGAGAAGGATAGTGGCCTGCGGGACAAGCGCGGTGAGGACCGTCGAGACTGTGTGCCCGGGGAACGGCAACGCGCAGCTTGCGGGCCGGACGGAGCTTTTCATATACCCGGGGTACCAGTTTTGTTTTGTCGATGCGCTCATCACGAATTTCCACCTTCCGCGGTCGACGCCATTGCTCCTAGCGTCCGCCTTTGCGGGGAGGGAGCCGCTGATGAGGTGCTACCGGGAGGCTATAGAAAGAGGCTACAGGTTTTACAGCTATGGCGATTCGATGCTGATTTTGTAAAATGCAAAAGATAGCTGTTAGCTGTCGGCTGTAAGCTGTTTTGATTATGAAGATGATCGAAATTATAAAAGAAGATGGGAACGCGAGGGCAGGGCTCCTCAGGACAGGCCACGGGGATATTGAGACCCCGGTCTTTATGCCCGTGGGCACCCAGGGGATCGTAAAGGCCTCAACGCACAGAGATCTGAAGGAGGTAGGCGCGAAAATGATCCTTGCGAATGCCTACCACCTTTATCTTCGCCCCGGCGACGAGCTGATACGGGAGATGGGAGGCATACACAGGTTTTCCGGATGGGACGGCGCGGTGCTGACCGACAGCGGCGGATACCAGATATTCAGCCTCGGCGTCCTGAGGGAGATCAAGGATGACGGCGTCCTTTTCCAGTCGCACATAGACGGGTCGAAGCACTTCCTCACGCCGGAGAAGATGGTCCGGGTACAGGAAAATATCGGCGCAGACATATGCGTGTGCCTCGACGAATGCGTTTCCTATCCGTCGTCATACGGTTATACGGAGGCTTCTGTGGAGCTGACGTCCCGGTGGGCCAGGAAGTGCAGGGACGCAAGGACAGACAGCGCCAGCGCCCTCTTTGGTATCATACAGGGCGGTTTTTATGAGGACCTGCGCATACGGTCCGCACAGGAGCTGACGGAGATGGATTTCGACGGGTATGCAATCGGAGGATTGAGCGTAGGCGAGCCGAAAAGCCTGATGTGGGAGACGGTCGATACCGTAGCGCCCTTGCTTCCCTCAGGAAAGCCGCGGTACATGATGGGGGTGGGGCTCCCCGAGGACATCCTTGAGGGTGTACGGCGCGGTATAGACATGTTCGATTGCGTCATTCCTACGCGGTTTGCCAGGAACGGCAATCTCTTCACGTGGGACGGCAGGATCAATATAAAGAACGCCCGGTTTGCAAGGGATGAAAGGCCCGTTGACGAGGAGTGCCCATGCTACATCTGCAGGACATTCTCAAGGGCATATCTCAGGCACCTGCTTGTCTCCCATGAGCTGACGAGCTATTATCTCAGCACGCTCCATAATCTCTTTTTCTACATGGAGTTTATGAGAAGGATTAGGGAAGCGGTACGGCAAGGGCGATTCGAAGAGTTCTATAAAACATTCAAAACCAGGTATGAAGGAGGTGAATTTCAGGATGAATATAGCGTATGCAATGGGTAGCCAGCCGGCCGGTGGACAGGGCGGGGCAAATCAGTGGATGAGTTTTCTCCCGCTGATACTTCTCTTTGTTGTCTTCTATTTTCTGCTTATCAGGCCCCAGCAGAAGAGGGCAAAGCAGCAAAAGACCTTTATCGAAAATCTGAAAAAGGGTGATAAAATTATAACATCGAGCGGGTTATATGGTACAATAACAGGGATAACCGACGATGCAATCACGATCGAGATCGCCGAGAAGGTAAGGGTAAAGGTAGCGAAGAACGCAGTCGCGTCGCTTCAACCAACATAGCGAAAGGAGAAAGACGTGGGAAGGTACGAAAATATCGTGATAATCAGCCCTGATTGCACGAAAGAAGAGGAAGAGGATCTGCTCAAGCGGATCCAGACGAACATGGAAAGGGTAGGGGCGACGGTCGTGAAATTCGATGACTGGGCCGTGAGAAGGCTTGCCTACCCGATAAAGAAGAAAGACAAAGGCCACTACTACTTTTTTCTCCTCGACATGAACGAAGCAAACGTGGTAGCGCTCGGGAAATTTTACAAGACCGTCGACACAATCTTGCGGCACCTCTTTGTCAATGTTGATGAGAAGGATGAGGGTCCGAAAAAACCACCCGATCCGGTCATTTTTGATGAACTGGAAGGCGAGTTCTAGTGAACAGGGTTTTTTTTGCCGGCACATTGAAGGCGCGTCCGGAGATAACCTATACTCCAAAGGGGGAAAAGGTCGCAGCCTTTCCCCTTCTGGTCGAAGAAGGGGATATGCGCATCGATGTTGTTCATGTAGGCGAGCTTGACGGAGAAGGTTTGAGCCAGCAGGTAGGGAAGGAGATCATGGTTGCAGGGATGCTGACTCAGGTGAAGGCGAGACCGCAGCATATGAAAGTAAGGGCACATAAAATTTTTTGGATGGAGGATTAGATGCCAAGACCAACAAGGACACCTGGCAGAGGAGGCCACGATTCATCGAAAAAAAGGGTCTATGTGAGAAAAAGGGTCTGCCGGTTCTGCCAGGATCAGAATCTGCAGATCGACTACAAAGATCCAAAACTCCTGAAATACTATATAACGGAGCGCGGGAAGATAATGCCGAGAAGGATGACCGGTACATGCGCCAAACACCAGAGAAAGCTGAAAGAGCATATAAAGATGGCGCGGCATATAGCATTTTTGCCGTTTACGACGCTTTCACGATAGGGAGGCTCTTGCATGAAAGTCATACTTACTGAAGACCTGAAGGGAACGGGTAAAAAGGGCGAAGTCGTCAATGTAAAGGACGGGTACGGAAGGAACTTCCTGATTCCCGACGGACGGGCGGTCCCCGCTACCGAAGGAAATGTCAAGCGGTTCGACCATATTATTAAAAGCCTTGCCGGCAGGAAAGAGAGGGAGATAAAGTCTGCCGAAGAGCTCAAGGCAAGGCTTGATGAGATAACGGTTACCTTGAAGAAAAAGGTCGGCGTTGACGGCAAGCTCTTCGGGGCAGTTACCCATAAGGACATCGCCGACGCAATAAAAAGCGTTTTGGGCATAGAGATCGACAAGAAAATGATAAGGATCGAAGAACCCATAAAGATGTCAGGCGCACACACCGTTACGGTCCATCTGAGGCAGGACGTGAACGCGACGCTGAAGATCGAGGTAGAGAAGGAAGGGTAATGGCAAGGGCGGCAAAGAGCGCAAAAGAGATACAGGGCCGCATCCCACCGCAGAACCTGGAGGCGGAACAGTCTCTTTTGGGCGGCCTTCTTGTTGACCCCGACTCGACGAACAAAGTTGTTGACATAGTGGGCCCTGCAGATTTTTACAAGGACGCACACAACAGGATCTACGGAATCATGTTGGATCTCTACGAGCGGAACGAGCCGATAGACCTGGTTACCGTGAGCAGCCTTGCGAGAGACAGGAATGTCCTCGAAGGGATCGGCGGCGTAACCTACCTGAATACGCTCGTTGACCTTATGCCGAGCGCTGCGAATATTGTGCAGTACGCGAAGATGGTGAAGGAAAAATCCCTCCTGAGGAAGCTCATCAATACTGCAACTGAGATCATTGAAAAAGGCTTTCAGGTAGATTCGAACGTTGACAGCTATATCGACGAGGCGGAAAAGCTGATCTTTCAGGTCTCGGAAGATAAATTCAGGCCGTCGTTCTACGCCGTCAAGGATTTTGTGCTCGAGAACGTCAAGACCATTGAAAGATTGTATAAAAGGAAACAGCATGTCACCGGCGTGCCCACAGGGTTTACGGAAATAGACAAGATGACGAGCGGCCTTCAGGCATCGGACCTGATCGTTGTTGCCGGCAGGCCGAGCATGGGCAAGACGGCCTTTTGCATGAATATTGCCCAGTACGTATCGATGTTGAAAGAAACCCCTGTCCCCGTAGGGGTATTTTCTCTTGAGATGTCAAAAGAGCAGCTTGTGACAAGGCTCTTGAGCTCTGAGTCGGAGATCGAACATTCAAAGCTCAGGACAGGAACGCTCTCCGGGGCGGAATGGCCGAAGCTTGCGGACGCGGCCGGAAAGTTGCGGGATGCCCTGATGTTCATCGATGATTCACCGGGCTTAAGCGTGCTTGAGCTCCGGGCAAGGGCAAGAAGGTTAAAGAAAGAACACGGCCTTGGGCTGCTCGTTGTTGACTACCTTCAACTGATGAGGGGGAGGACAGGCATAGACAGGCGCGAACAGGAGATATCGGAGATATCACGGTCAATGAAGGCCCTTGCAAAAGAACTGCAGATCCCCGTGATCGCTATCTCCCAGTTGAACCGCGCGCCGGAACAGCGGGAACGCGACAACAGGCGGCCGCGGCTGGCAGACCTCCGCGAGTCGGGGGCCATTGAGCAGGACGCCGACGTTATATTCTTCATATACAGGGAAGCCGTCTACAACAAGGAGATACAGGAAGAGGAGAAGAACATCGCAGAGGTCATTATCGGAAAACAAAGGAACGGGCCGACAGGAACCGTCGAACTGGCTTTCCAGGATAAGACTACGACCTTCAGAAATCTCTACAGAGAATGAATATTCCGAACATCCTCTCAATCTTTCGTTTTTTTCTTACATTCTTTTTTATCATGGCGGTCAACAGCGGGAGATTGCACCTGGCGCTCCTTTTGTTTATCCTCCAGGGCATAAGCGACCTCCTCGACGGGTTCCTTGCCAGGGTGATGGGCAAAAAGACGCACCTGGGTGCATTCCTCGACCCCATAGCCGATAAGACGATGCTTGTCGCGTCATTCATCGTGCTCTATCTTCACGACATCATACCTCTCTGGCTGACGTCCCTTGTGCTTGTCAGGGATCTGGTCATTGCCATAGGCTTCCTTGTCCTCTATAAACTGTCCTATACAACGACACCTGCTCCAAGCATTTTCGGCAAGACAACAACGGTCTGCCAGATCGCAACGATCGTTTACGTGCTGTGGTCCGAGGCGAGGCCGTACGGCGACGTGTTTTTTTACATTACCGCCTTATCAACTGCCGTCTCCGGCGTTCATTATATTTTCATTGGGTTCCGGACGCTCTACAAAAGCCGTTTTCAACAACCGGCGAACGGAAATTGATTGCCGGCGGAAACCATGTTGACAGCGGCGGGATCGCCAGGCAAGAAAGTGTTGACAATACGCACCCTTTTGATTACTATAAGACAAAAAAATAGTGGGAGGTTGTTATGGCCGTGAAGGTTGCTATAAATGGTTTTGGAAGGATCGGAAGGCTTGTCCTCAGGGCAGGCTTGGGAAGCAAGGACGTGGAATTTGTCGCAGTGAACGATATTACAGATCCGAAAACGCTTGCCCACCTGTTAAAATATGATTCTGTGCACGGAATTATGGATGCCGAGGTGAAGGCAAAAGAGAATGCGATAATGATTAACGGCAAAGAAGTGAAGGCTTATTCGATAAAAGAGCCCGAGACGCTGCCGTGGAAGGACCTGGGTGTAGATGTGGTTCTTGAAAGCACCGGCAAGTTCACCGACAGGGCAGGCGCCGAAAAACATTTAAAGGCAGGCGCAAAGAAGGTTGTTATATCGGCGCCCGCAAAGAATCCCGATGTGACATTTGTGCTGGGCGTAAATCAGGAGGTCTACGACAAGACGAAGCATCACGTCATATCCATGGGATCCTGTACGACGAACTGCCTTGCGCCGATAACAAAGATACTTCAGAGGGAGTACGGCATCGAGTATGGTCTTATGACCACTATCCACGCCTTCACGAACGACCAGGTAGTCCTTGACGAGCCCCATAAAGACCTCAGGCGGGCGCGCGCCGCTGCGCTTTCTATGATACCGACAACGACAGGCGCTGCAAAGGCCATATCCGAGGTCATCCCTGAACTAAAAGGCAAGCTCGACGGCATGGCGATACGGGTGCCGGTTCCCAATGTGTCCGTTGTCGATTTTGTGGCTATTGTTTCGGCAAAGGTAACGAAAGAAGACGTCAATGCAAAATTCAAGACCTACGCGGCAGGACCGATGAAGGGCATCCTCCTGTGTTCCGAGGACCCGCTTGTTTCCAAGGATTTCAACACCAATCCCCATTCCTCTATTGTTGACCTGGAGTATACCAATGTAATCGGCGGCAATATGGTCAAGGTGTTGTCCTGGTACGACAACGAATGGGGCTTCTCGAACAGGATGCTGGAGCTTCTTTCCTTTATCATGAAGTAGGTATAACGAACAGAGAAAGGCAGGACATGTATGAAGTCTATAGACCAGGTTGATGTGAGCGGAAAACGGGTACTGATTCGCGTCGATTTTAATGTACCTGTTGACGCAAGCGGAGACGTTGCCGACGATACGCGGATAAAGGCTCATTTCCCCACAATAAATTACTGTCTAGACAGGGGCGCAAAGGTGATCCTCATGTCCCACATGGGGAGGCCCAAGGGCGCCAGGGTCGACAAGCTTTCCCTGAAGCCTGTTGCGGAAAGGCTTTCGAAGCTCATACAGAAACAGATACTCTTCGTCGATGACTGCATCGGCGAAAAGGCAGAGACCGCCATAGCCGCCATGAAAGAGGGCGATATCGTACTCCTTGAGAATCTAAGGTTCCATATCGGCGATGAGAAGAACGATAGCGACTTTGCCCGCACGCTTTCCGGGCTCTGCGATGTCTATATCGACGACGCCTTTGCGGTCTCCCACAGGAAGGCCGCGTCAAATACGGCGATCACCGAATTTGTGAAGGTCTGCGCTGCAGGTTTTCTTTTAAAGAACGAGATAGACTACTTTCAGAAGGCCATGGGCAGTCCGGAGAGGCCCTTTGCGGCCATTATCGGAGGCGCAAAGGTTTCGGATAAGATAGGTGTGTTGGAGAACCTCATCGAAAAGGTGGATCGCCTTATCGTCGGCGGCGGGATGGCATTTACATTCATCAAAGCCCTTGGATATGAGGTCGGTAATTCTCTGTGTGAAAAAGAGATGCTCGATAAGGCAAAGAGCATTATGGAAAAGGCAAAGTCAAGGGGCGTGAAACTCTGCCTGCCCGTTGATTGCGTTGTGGCAGAAAAGGCGTCAGCCGACGCAGAGGCGAAGGTCAGCAGCATTGAGGAGATCCCGGCAAACGGCATGGGCCTAGATATAGGGCCGGCGACCATAGCGCTCTTCTCAGGGGCTTTAAAGGACGCGAAGACGATCGTCTGGAACGGTCCTATGGGCATGTTCGAGATCGACGCCTTCAGCAAGGGGACCTATGAAGTGGCTTCGTCGGTAGCGGCATCGGGTGCGCTCTCGATCATCGGGGGCGGGGACACCGACGCGGCGGTGCACCGCGCGGGGGTGAGCTCAAAGATATCCTACATCTCAACAGGGGGCGGAGCGTTCCTTGAGCTTCTTGAGGGGAAGACGATGCCTGCCGTTGAGGCGCTTGAAAAGTGTGGAGATAAATAATGAGAACATGGATGGTTGCCGGAAACTGGAAAATGAACAACACGATCCGCGAGGCGATAGACCTTGCGAAGGACGTGAGGGACAGAGCCGCGGGGGCCAAGGGCGGAGAGGTGGTGCTGGCCCCGCCGTACACTGCGCTGCAGAGCGTCTATGAAACGATAAAAGGCTCTCAGATCCTGCTCGCCGCGCAGAATATCTATTTTGAGGACAAAGGCGCCTACACCGGCGAGGTGTCGCCTGCCATGCTGAAGGATGCAGGCTGTACCTACGTTATCGTCGGGCACTCGGAGAGAAGAAAATATTTCCACGAGACCGATGAAGGCGTCAACATGAAGGCAAAGAAATGCTTACTGTCAGGGCTGAAGCCGATCATATGTGTGGGCGAAACTGAGACCGAAAGGGAAAAGGGGGTCACTGAATTCGTCATCGGTATTCAGGTAAAAAAGGCCCTCTCCGGCATCGATACCCTTGACAACGTTGTTATCGCCTACGAGCCTGTGTGGGCTATCGGCACCGGCAAGAACGCAACGCCGATAGAGGCGGAGGAGGTCCACAGGTTTATCAGGAACATCGTGGGCGACATGTACGGCGATATATGCAAAAAAATAATGATCCTTTACGGCGGAAGCGTAACGCCCGACAATATTGGAGAACTGATCAATATGGAAGACGTTGATGGGGCGCTTGTCGGCGGAGCATCCTTGAAAATTGACAGCTTTCTTGGTATAATAAGGAACATTACGGAGAAACAGAAATGATGACGGTTATTTCAATAATTCATGTGGTAGTTGCTGTGGCCCTAATCTTTATCGTTCTCCTTCAGACAGGAAGGGGATCTGAGATCGGGGCAGCCTTCGGAGGCGGCTCCAGCCAGACGCTGTTCGGGAGTTCGGGTTCATCAGGCTTTATGACGAAGCTTACTACCGCGGCGGTCGTCATCTTTATGGTGACGAGCCTCGGCCTGGCATATATTTACAGCCACAGAGAAGCTGGATTGAAGATAGCTCCTGTTCAAACAGAAGAGAATGTACCTCCTGTCCAGGAGAAAAAATGAGTGCCGAAGTGGTGGAATTGGTAGACACACCATCTTGAGGGGGTGGCGGGGAGACCTGTGCGGGTTCAAATCCCGCCTTCGGCACCATATAACTATTTGTTTCATTAGAATAAATACCCCGTAAAATCTGGTTCTATTTTTAAGAGCGATAACCTTTCGTATCATCTTTATGATACTGAGCCGTCGAACATTACTTTGTTGAATGTTGCAGATGGTATTCAGTAATACTTTTAAAAATATTTTATGATATAATAAATAATATATTGGGTGGGGTTACTATGGGATGGAAAAACATTATACTGGATTTTGACGGAACACTTATTGATTCACAGCATCTTTTTCTTGCCTGTGCAAACGAATTAAGCGAGGTATTCGGATATGAACCGATCGACCAGATCTCAAGGCTGCGCGAGAAAAGCACGCCCTCCGTGCTGACTGACGTGCTGGGTCTGCTGCCTGAACAGATACCTCTATGGATGCAGAAATTAAAGGACAGGCTTAGTAACAATATACGCAGCGCTGTTACAGTCAAGGGGATGAAAGAAGCCCTCTTTGCCCTGCGGGATGACTATCGTCTGGGCATATTGACATCGAACTCTGAAGAGACGGTGAGGCATATTCTTGTTAGAGATGGTATTGGACAAGTCGATTTCATATGGGCTGACGCATATGTATTAGAAAAGGATAGGGCTATCGAGGGGGCGGTGGCAAAATATGCCCTTTCTCGGGAAGAGACGGTTTATGTCGGGGATGAGGTAGGAGATGTTGACGCCTGCCGAAAAGTGGGTATCAAGATTATCGCTGTGTCCTGGGGCTTCAACTCCAAAAAAATACTTGAAAGAAAGGAACCGGACTATCTGGTTGAAACGCCGATGCAGTTACGTTCCATCTTAAAAACTTATGATATTTAAGGGGTGTTGTTGCAATATTGAAACCCCTTGACAACTTATTGAAATAGCGTGAGAATGAATAGAATAGTGAAAACAAAAACATTTAAATGTAAAGGGTTGATATGACTATACGCTTAATTCTGGCTGACGATCACAAAATAGTACGAGAGGGGCTTCGTGCCATCTTTGAAAAAATAACCGATGTTGAAGTGATTGCAGAGGCCGAGGATGGATTGGAAACAGTGCGACTCGCCAAAAAATTGCTGCCGGACATTGTGATCATGGATATAGGCATGCCCAATATGAACGGCATCGATGCTACCCGTCAGATCATAGCAGAGACCAAGGGCGTAAGGGTGCTTGCGCTATCCACGCACACAGACAGCAAGTTTGTAATGCAAATGCTGGGTGCAGGCGCATCGGGATACCTCCCCAAGGATTGTACCTGCGAGGAGCTTGTAGCGGCGCTTCATGCGGCAATCACAAACCAGCTTTATCTAAGTCCGCGGATAACTGATGTGGTGATAAGAGAGTACCTCCATAATCTCCCCAAAAGGGAGCCTTCCGTATTTACCATACTAACAACCCGTGAGCGGGAAGTGCTTCAAATGATGGCCGAGGGAAAAACAACAAAAGAGATTGCATCAAGGCTTAATGTAAGCGTAAAAACAGTTGATACCCATCGCCAGCAGATAATGGCGAAGCTCAATATTCACAGCATTGCAGAGCTTACGAAATATGCGATTCGCGAGGGGATCACCTCCCTCGAACCTTAAGTCGCCTCGCACCCGTACAGCCATCTTCTGTACTAATTTTCATACATTTGGAAGGTCAAAATCATACTTTCGCCGATTGTCGACAGCCTAAATGGCGTGTACACTTGTAAAATAGAGCAAAAGCAAACAAGGAGGCGATAGAGTATTCGGTAGATAAGATATAACGATTGATATAGGCATTAATGGTAAGCAATTTCTAGGATGCTGTGATATATGTTATGGGAAGTATCAAATAAAAAAAGGGGGCTACGAAATGAATCCTGGAAAAACAGAAAGATGGGTAGTTTCTTTTCAAGAATGCGGAAAGGATGACGCCGGTTTAGTAGGGGGCAAGTCTGCCAACCTGGGAGAAATGTGCAAACTGGGAATCCCTGTCCCGCTGGGATTCACCGTTACGAGCGAAGTAAATAAAAGATTCTTCGAAATTACCAGCAATGAAAAAAAGATCGAGGAATTCCTCAGTAAGTTTCCCGAGAAGCCGACCGCCATTGATGAATTTAACGAAATAGCCAACTACGTTCAAAACCTTATTGAATCAACAGAGATCCCGGTAGAATTTCAAAAGCCAATCTCCGAGGCATACAGTGGTCTATGTGACAGGTATAAGGTAAAAGATGTTCCTGTGGCCGTCAGATCAAGCGGTGTAGCGGAAGACATGGCAATGGCAAGCTTTGCCGGGCAATACGATTCATATCTCAATGTGCAGGGCACGGAGGAGGTCTTCAAAAACGTGCTGAAGTGCTGGGCCAGTGCATTTACTCCACGCTGCATATCGTATCGTATCAAGAATAATTTGCCTATTTTCTCGAAAGCTGTCTCAGTGGCGGTTGCAGTGCAAAAAATGGTCAGGTCTCGTGCCTCCGGGGTAGGATTTACCGTTAATCCGAATACGGGCAATAAAACAAAGATAGTGCTCGAAGGTAATTGGGGAGTAGGTGAAAGCGTAGTTCAGGGGATAGTGGAACCGGACAGGTTCGAAGTTGATAAGGAGACGCTTAGAGTAGTAAATGCAGAAATCCGCTGCAAGCAGAAACAGGTCGTATTCTCAGAAAAGGGCACCATAGAGCAAGACGTTCCTGCGGAAAAACAGAAGACACCTTGTATAGCGCACTGTGAGGCTGAGATGGTGGCAAAGTGCGCAAAGATGGCTGAAGAATATTATGGCTTGCCCCTGGATATAGAGTGGGCCATAGACACAGATCTCGAATTTCCCCAGAATGTCTTTTTAGTGCAGGCGCGCCCTGTTACTGCGATGGCCACAGAAAGAAGCGCAACGGAAAAGATCCTCGATTTTTTATGCACCCGTACATTCCCGGTGAGCCATTAAAAAACAGGAGAGTTATTATGCCAAGAAGCATTGTCATCATTGGGACCTTGGACACCAAATCTGAAGAAATTCTTTTCGCTAAGGAGCAGATCGAGCTTAGAGGTCATAAGGCGATCGTAATGGACATGAGTGTGGGCAGCAAACCGTCAGTCAAGGGGGATATTACCAGCCAGGAGGTGGCAAGGGAAGGCGGGGGCGACATAAAGGCGATATGGGGAAATCCGGATAGACCGAAGATCAACAAGATCATCACCGATGGCGCCATAAAGATATGCAACGAGCTCCTGAAGGAAGGAAAATTGGATGGGATTCTCTGTATCGGCGGCGCGGGCGGCACGCTTATCGGAACAGACGTGATGAAGGGTCTCCCTTTCGGGGTACCCAAATTTGTCATCTCCAGCAATGCAGCGCTTCCTGGATTTTCGTCAAAATATTTTGGCACAAAAGACATCACCATGATGCACACGATGGTAGATATTGCCGGATTGAATGATATCCTGAAGACTCTCTTAAGCCAGGCAGCCGGCGCTATTTGCGGAATGGCAGAGGCATTTGCAATGTCGCCTCATACAACGTCCGATGCGGAGAAAAGGAAGTCTTCGGTTGCGCTCTGTGAGCTCATGGCGAGCGCAAAATGCATCAGCAATATCAAGCGCCTCCTTGAAGAAAATGGTTATCAGGTAACTGTATTCATGGCAACCGGTGTTGGAGATACGGCAATGGAGGAGCTCATCAGCCAGGGGCTTTTTGATGCCGTATTGGATCTGTCTCCGGGAGGCATCATCGACAGCTTTATCGATGGCGGCACACGCAAGGCCTGCAAGGTAAGGTTGGAATCGGCAGGGCTCAAAGGGATTCCACAGGTCATCGTTCCTGGGGGGTTAGATTTTATTACGCCGCTGCTCTCAAAGTATAAACCGGAATATGATGAGCGAAAGATCTTCAGGCCGGACAAGCTCAGGCAGCTCATCAGATCCAATATTGATGAATTAACCCGTGCCGCCGAAGTAATCGCCAAAAAGCTCAATGCAGCTAAGGGACCTGTAAAATTCATAATACCCCTGAACGGGTGGTCCAGGGTCGACGGACCCGGAAGGCCTCTTTACGATCCTGAGGCGAATGCGGCATTTGTGAAAGAATTGAGAAGACAGCTCAAGCCGGAAATTGAGGTCCGGGAGATCGATGCATGGATAGAAGACCCGGTCTTTGGCGATGTCCTGGTTGAGGCGCTCAATGAAATGATGCACAAATAAGATGCCTTCACATATAAGGAGGTGGTGTTGTATGGCAGGTGCTTTCTTATAGTTTCAGAAGCATCCTAATACACAAAGAAAGGGAAGGAGGAAAAGATGCGACCGCAACGTTATACAGATGAGATGGTTAAAGAATATTTGGATAAAGGCTACTGGACAAAGACTACCTACGCCGATCTGTTCGAAAGAAACGCTAAAGAGTATGCCCAAAAAGAAGCTTTTGTTGACGATTCGGGAAACAAATTTACATGGGCCGAGGCAAACCAGGCCGTAAACCGGCTTGCCTTGAAGCTTGTGGAACTGGGATATAACAAAGATGATACGCTTATGATCCAGCTCCCTAACCGCGTCGAGATCATCCTTATGCGCGTAGCATGCGAAAAGGCAGGGATCATCTCGATACCGGTGGTAAGGACCTTAAGACACGATGAAATAGGTTACATCCTGAAGCTTGCAGAGACAAAAGGCTATGTGGGCTTATGGAAATTCAGAGATTTTGACTACTGGCAAATGATACAGGAGTTACGTCCAGGCCTGCCGGCATTAAAGAACATCTTTTTTTGCGGAGACGAGATCCCCGAAGGAGGAATCTCGATAAAAGAGGTCCTGGCAACCCCGATGGAGAAGAAATATTCAGTGGATGATTTGAAAAAGAGGCAGGTCCAGGTGGATGAAGTGGCATGGATTGAGCTAAGCACGGGTACGACAGGTTTTCCCAAGGTTATACAGACGCCGATGGCGCTTGCTACATCGGTGTCTCCGTCGCATATGGCGAAGATCAAGATGACCGGCGATGACGTAGCATGCGCCTTTGCCCCTATCTCAGGCGCAGGGCGCGGCCTCGCACGATTTACCCCTTTTGTGGCCGCGAAAGGAGTTTTGATGGAGCATTTTGATGCAGAAGATGCCTTCAAGCTCATAGAGAAGGAAAAGATATCGATACCAATGGTGGTGCCGGCCCAGCTTGCAATGATGCTCCAGAGCACGAATTACACTAAATACGACCTGAGGTCGCTCCGTGTCTTCCAGGTTGCAGGCGCTCCGCTTCCTCCGCATATTGCAGAAGAGGTTGAGACAAGATTCAAATGCCTTGTGGTGAACCATTACGGCGGCATGGACGCCGGTTCCCTGACAAGCGTCAGCGCAGATGATCCTGTGGAAGTGAGGCGCTTCTCCGTAGGAAAACCCCACCCGGGAAATGAGATCAGATTACTCGATGATAACGGGAAAGAGGTAAAACACGGAGAAGTCGGTGCAGTATATTTTAAGGGGCCTACCTCTGTCGGAGGATATTACAAAGATCCCGCAATGACGAAAGAGGCCTGGGGGGCAAATGGATTCAACATGGGCGATCTGGCAAAGTTCGATGAACAGGGGAATCTCTATATCGTAGGCAGAAAGAAAGACATCATAATCCGCGGCGGTTTTAATGTCTATCCCGCCGAGGTAGAGGCTATCCTTGTGACGCACCCAAAAGTGGAAGCGGCTGCAGTTGTCGGATATCCCGACCCGATAATGGGGGAAAGGGCGTGTGCCTATGTGGTGGTGAAGAAGGGCGAAACATTCACCTTTGAAGAGATGGGCGCCTATTTCAAAGAGAGGAAGATCAATCTTAACAAGACCCCGGAGAGGCTTGAGATCATCGAAAAGATGCCTCTTGTAGCCGATATGAAGCTGGACAAGAAGGTGCTGAAAGAAGACATACTTAACAAGATCAAGAGTGAAGGCAAGGCCTCCTGAGTTGTTAAGGGAGGTTATTCTATATCAATAACTATCAGGAAGATAGTTATAAAAAGGGGGCATTATGCATTATGGAAGGACACCGATGTGTTGGGAGATTACAGATTATGATCTTGAGCACTACCCTGTCTGGGTGAGGACGCCCGCTCACACAGAGCCGGTCATGACGCCGCTCTACTGTGAGTTCTGGTATGGGTACATGACGGACGGGATCCGCCGGGGCTGCGAATACATTTCGCTCCCCACGACCCTTGGATATTACTGGAAGCTCTACAAGGGCCACGGTTATTTGACACGGGCAATCCCGCTGGACAGCGAGATCCCCGCCAGGGAAAAAAGGTATCGTGAAATGGCGGCAAAGATCATTGATGATCCGTTCAGGTTTTGCGACAGCATCTTTGCCAAGATGGACAAGCTCATGGAACCCTATTACGACATGAACCTTGAGGCAATGACAAGGGGAGAGCTTATCGAGCATATACACGATATAATCTACCTCCATACAAAAGCCATATACCTCTATTTGCAAGGCTGGTTTGGCGCAACGCCGATGCCTGCGCTCTTTCAGCAGCTTGCCGGGGAATTCACAGGCCTGAAGGCCACGGACCCGCTCTATTCAAAGCTGACGATAAGCATGGACAATCCTCTCTACAGGTCAAACCGGGGGATCGCCGACCTGGCGCGTCTGGCAATCGATTCAAAGATAGAGAAAAACCTGATGCTTCCCGACAATGAAGTGGTAAAAGCGATGGAACAGAGCGCCGCAGGAAAGAAATGGATTGAAGAGATGAAGAAATTTCTCAAGGTGCACGGATGGAAGCTGCTGCGCATGTACGAATTTGTTGAACCGGGCTGGTATGAGGATCCGGCGATACTGATGCCCGATATAAAGAGATATATCGAAGTGGGTGGCGCGCACAAGATCGATGAAGATCGCGACGCAATGACGAAAGAGAGGGATGAGTTGTCGAAGGAATTTCTTGCAAAGGTCCCCGAAGGCCAGCGGGACTGGATGGAAAAGCTCCTTGTGGCCGCACGCGCCGCAAACTACTGGAGCGAGGGGGCGGCATGGCATGGTGAATTCAAACGCATGGCCTTCGGAAGGCGTTGCTTCATCGAGTGCGGCAAGAGGATGGTCCAGGATGGGGCCCTCAATGACGTGAACGACGTATTTATGCTGTTCACCGATGAAATCATCTCCGCCGTCGGCAACCGGGAAAAGGGACGCTATGCACAGCTTGTCCAGGACAGGCGCAAGGAATGGGAAGGCTATAAGGCGCTCACATATGGTTCGGACGAAGTGCCTCCGGTCATAGGCGATCCGAACGCCATTATGCCGATGCTCAAATTTGACCCCACGCTCACCGTGAGCATCTCTATGCCCATAGAAGATCCGGAGAAAGTAGGAGCCGTCTGCGTCGGCGGGGCAGGGAGTCCCGGTGTAGTTGAGGGGATCGCAAAAGTCATCTTTGATGAATCACAATGGAAGGAGATCCAGAAAGGCGACATTATGGTCTGCCCCATGACAAGCGCCACGTGGACCCCGCTATTCGGTATTATCAAAGGGTTGGTATGCAATAGCGGAGGCTCTTTATCGCACCCGGTTATTGTGAGCCGCGAATATGGTATACCGGCAGTGGTCGGAACAGGTGATGCTACCATGAAGATCAAGACCGGAGATAAGTTAAGGATCGACGGGAACCTTCTGAGGGTTTACAAGATAAGCTGATAGCGGGAAGCGTAAATCCAGGGGGCTTTTGAGCGGATAAAGAACGGGCAGGTCAGCGCCCGTAATGACGATTGCGGTTAGGCGCGGTGCTGAAGGCTCAAGGTTTATAAACTTATTTCGGAGGGTGAGCTATGAAAGATTTACGAGACTTTATAGCCAGATGCGAGCAGGAAGGCGAGCTCCGTCGCATTAAGGCGGAGGTAGATTGGAATTTGGAACTATCCCACGTAGCCAAAAAGAATGAAGAGCTGGGTGGCGGGTCCGCACTCCTCTTTGAGAATGTCAAGGATTATAAAATACCGGTTTTTATAAGCGCATTCACAAGACCCAGGCGGATGGCGATTGCCATGGGACAGCCGGTGCATTACTCCATGCAGGACCTGTCCCGGGAGTGGATGAATTTAGTCACCAAAAAGCTTATAAAGCCAAAGATGGTAAAGAAGGCTCCCCTTATGGAAAACGTACAGGCAGGGGATAAGGTCAACCTCTATGATCTGCCTGCCCCCTTCTTCAACATATTAGATGGGGGGAGATTTATCGGTACCGCTGTGTATCTCGTAACCAAAGACCCGGAGACAGGCTGGGTCAATCTTGGAACCTATCGGATGCAGATTCACGAGAAGAACAAATGCGGAGTTCAGATCATTAAAGGCAAGCACGGCGACTTGATGCTTCAAAAATATAGAGCAAAAAAGCAAAAAATGCCTGCCGTGGCGGTCATTGGTGGCGACCCACTGCTGTATCTTGTCTCGAGTTGCATGGTTTCTGCCCAGACAGACGAATATGATATTGCAAGCACACTACGAGGGGAACCTATAGACATCATAGAGAGCGACCTGACGGGTTTGCCCCTTCCGGCATATGCCGAAATTGCCTTAGAGGGAGAAATAGACCCGGACAACCTCATAACAGAAGGACCCTTTGGTGAATACACCGGATATTACTCGGGCAAGCCATCACCGAAGATATTTCTCGACGTAAAAAGGGTGCTGCACAGGAACAATCCCATCTTCTGGGCAACTGCTGTTGGAAGGCCGCCAAACGATGTAGTAATGATCCAGTCGCTGAACCGTACTGCGAGCCTATGGGCGGACTTGAAAGATATGAAGATCCCGGGAATAAAGGCCGTCCATGTTCCCGCTTCATCGTCCGGCAGGTACTGGGCAATCGTATCCGTCAAGCAACAGTATCCGGGCCATTCCATGCAGGTAGGAACGGCGGTTATTTCTACTACAACAGGAAGCTACGGCCTCAAGGGAGTTATTGTTGTAGGGGATGATATTGATGTTGAAAATTGGGATCAGATCATCTGGGCGCTTTCCGTGAGGTTTGACCCTGCGCGTTCTGCGCAGATCATAAACAGGGGACGTTCAACTCCCCTGGATCCTTCCCTCCCTGTTGCGGCACGGGAGATCACCTCGAGAATAATCATGGACGCTTGCACCCCATTTGAATGGAAAGAAATGCCGATTCCCGTTGATCCGGATAAGGCAACAACAGAAAAGGTGGAGAAGAGATGGAAAGAAATTTTTCCTGATTGAACATGCCGAAAGTTCCTGCACAATGGTTTACATCGAAGAGACCCCGCGCCCCGGGGTCTCTTCTCATTTGACCCCGGCCTGCAGCCCCGCCAACTCCATCATATCCTCGAGTACATTATCTCTTTTTCTCTTGTCTCCTTTTTTATCATCCCTTTTCCTTCAAGGTATTTTAAATGGGCGATCGCCTCACCGGTAGCGAAAAATTTCTGCATGGCAGGAAAAGAACCCCAGGAGTCGCAATCAATATTCCATGTCATCTGCGATGCCACCTGGTAGGCATTTTGGCTGCATTCCTTCAGTATGGAGATAATTTCATTGCTCCGCTGCCTGTGATGGTCTTTCAATTCCCTGATCCTTTCTTTGCAATTCCTGAAGCTGCCTTTGTGGCCAGGCAAAACAAGTTTGATATCCAGTTCATACACCCTGTCCAGGCTTAAGAGGTATTCCTCCAAGGGGTTCGCGGCGTCATATCTTGACAAAATAGAAGGCGTTATCTCATTGAGGAGATGATCTCCTGATATAAAGATCTTCTTATCGGGCTCGTATAGACACATATGGCCCCTGCTGTGACCAGGCGTTGCTACACATTGGAATCGGTATTCCCCTGCCTCTAATCTGTCTCCATCTGCCAGAAACGTAAAGGGGAGGGGTTTCCTCCACCAGTGGTCATGAACGGGGCGGAAAGTGAGGGCTTCCTGAAGCTCATCCTCGGGGAAACCGCTCATTCGGCCGGAATCAGTGAGCTCTTGCAAAAAATTGCCGGACCTCACCCAATCAATGCCGGCAGACTCTGTTTTGTTAAAGTATATGGTTGAGTTATCGGATATTAATGTGGGGGCAAGGCCGAAATGATCCATGTGAAAATGGGTAATGAAAAGGTCTGTTCTTTCCAGATCTACTCCAAGCTTCTCCAAACTTTTATGCATTGCCTGCCGGCCTTCTTCATTGTCCATCCCTGTATCGATAATCAGATTCCTGTTTTTTGCCTTGATGATATATGAGTTGACAAACTGCAAAACCATATCGGGAAGGGGAATCTCAATCTTGTATAAGTTTGCAGCGATTTGTTCTATCATCAACCTGACCTGCCTTGCATTATTGTACTGCTAACGGCGCTGCCGCATGTATGTTTTTCGCTGAAAGTGAGGGTACAACAGCCCGGGCAACGGGGTCAAGCCTTTTATTTTTGCATGTCAAGATTTCCCCGCGAGAAGCCGGTGAGTGGCCGGATGATGGGCGGGTACAGATTTTGATCCCCCCCTCACCCTTGACCCTCTTCCGCCAGGGGAGAGAGAACGGTGTTGCCTAATGAAAAGAGAACACACCAGTACTTATACACCGGCCCTCTAACGCGAGGGAAGGGATAACCTTACCCAATCTGTAGGCTGGGACCTTCTGTAAATTATCATGCTAAATTGATCCAGTATTTTCACGAAAGCTGGTCCACCTGCATTATCCTGCCTTCTATCAGCAAAACATGATAGGAGGAGAAAGGTGGTCAGCATAGAAGACGAACGCACAATATGTGGTGTAGGAAAAACAGGTGAACTGAAATTCATGAAAAAGTTGCATCATGTATAGTTCTCGAGGAGAAGAGACAATGTCCGTTCGATACTGCCAGGTTCTTTCTCTTCAATTTCCCTTATCGCTTTCTTGATGCGGGCATAGGTGTATTTATCCTGCAAGTCGCTGGTACTCTCATACATTCCTGTCATTCTCCCGTATCGATAAACAAGCCTTTGCTCTTCAGTCAGTGCAAAAAAGTCATTGATTACGGACAATAGATGATCTTTATCTTCGGGAAGCTTGCCATCCACCTCTTGAAGGAGATTAAAGATGTGGTCGCTTTTTATGTGGCTGGTTATGCCTTCAAGCCGTTCTATAATGGACTTTTCCTCAACAAGAACCTCCTCTTCATGCAGTATTGTGAAATCACCACTTTCTACTTTTTGGTAGAGTGGCATCCCTCTCAATACCTTCAAGGTCCTAAAGCGAATGAACGCCGGATTAATCCTGTTTAACGTATCAGAAGTTTCTGAGACATGCTCCTTCCACCATCTTTTGCCTCCTAGTCCAAGGATCACATACTCTGAGAGCTCGATGCCTGATTCCTTTACTTTTTGCGCACAATCAATATGCTCCTCTTTTGTTACCCCTTTGTTCATATACTTTAGGAGAAGATTACTTCCCGTTTCAAGACCGATGTGAAGCCTTGTCAGACCTGCTTCCCGCATTCTTACAAGGTCATCAACGGTAAATCGTTTTGCAATGGTGCGGGAACGGGCGTAGGAAGTTATTCTTTCGATAGAGGGAAATTGTTCTTTCAAGTATGAAAGGGCTTCAATAAAATCTCCGGGCTTCATGACCAGAGAATCAGCATCCTGAATAAAAACGTTCCGGCCCCCAGAATAGAGCCAGATTGCAATGCTTGCAAAGTATTCGTTGTAGAAATATGTTGAGGTGATGATGTTGAGAAAGTTGTCGTTAATAGCCCCGCCGAAGCCTTTTTCCCACGACAGGGCAACGATTTCGTCCCGTATTTTACGGATAGAATCAATGTCTTTTTTAATTTCTTCAACGCTGCGTTTTTCGAATCTATTATTTTTAAAGGTTCTGCAGAAGAGACACTTATTCCATGGACAATTTCTTGTAAATCTCACAAGGAGACTGCCTGCTTCGTTTGGTGGTCGTATCGGCCCTATTTCGTTATACAATGAGACACCATTACATTCTAAAGATCAGGTTCTCCGGTTTCCAACACTTTGTGCGAGTTCAATCTTGTTCGCGGCCTCCCCCTCCCATCTTTGAAAGAGATTGTGATCTATATCCATAAGGTCCAGTATCTTGCCCACGATGTGATCTATAAGATCCTCGATTTTTCTTGGATAATGATAAAAGGCAGGAACAGGGGGTAGAATTACGCCGCCCCGGTCGGCTACTTTAGTCATTAACTCAAGATGGCCCTTGTGAAGAGGTGTTTCCCTGACTACCAAAACAAGTCGCCGCCCTTCCTTCAGCATTACATCGGCTGCCCTTGTAATAAGGTTGTCATTATAGGAACTGGCTACGCCAGATAACGTTTTGATGGTACACGGGACGATTACCATTCCGTCTGTTTTGAAGGACCCGCTTGAGATAGAAGCCGCCATATCCTTGGGGTTATAAAGCCTCGAAGCAAACTTTTTGACGTCTTTTACTGTCATATCGGTCTCAATGATAATATTTTGCTCGGCTGCTTCAGACATCACAACGTGTGACTCGATATCCGTGTCTTGCAACACTTCCAGTAGCCTCACGCCATAAATGACCCCGGTTGCCCCCGTGATTCCTACGATGATTTTCTTCATTCCGTGGCCTCCTGTACAGAGCATCTTCAACTGTTTTGAGTTTTAAATTATGCAAATGTCATACCATTTAAGTTTTTTAACCAGTTATCCAATATTAAAAAATTATGGAAGCATTGAGAGGGGGATAATTTCTTAGCTGGATCGTGTGCCGTTTGTGATTCTTCGCTGCTTTTACCCAAAGGAGATTTTATGCCCTTGGGCGTAGAACTTAAAAGGAAATTATGAAAGTCTATAAGTTATTTGGTGATGATGTTGTACAGTTTCATCTTTTTGTAAAGAGTAACCCTTGACATATTTAGGAGTATTGCTGCCTGCCTTTTGTTGCCCTTGGTTCTTTCGAGAACGGATAAAATCAAATTTTTTTCATCCTTTTCAGGCATTCGGCTTTCCGCGGAAAAAACATGAGCAAAACCGGTCTCTTGGTCCTCGGGGGAAAGTATTTCTCTCGGCAGGTGTTCTAATGCAATCTCGCGCGCATCCCATGCAGTGATGGCTATCTGCTCCAGTATGTGTATAAGTTGCCTTACATTCCCGGGCCACTGGTAGCTGATAAGCTTATCCAAAGCTTCTTTGGTATATCCTCTGATATTGGTTTTAAAGGATTTATTGATATTATCCAGGAAAGAATGCAAATACAAGGGGATATCTTCCGGGCGTTCACGCAGACTGGGGGCGTGCAGACTTGCTGAGGCTACCCTGTAATAAAGATCATGGCGAAATTTTCCTTCCTCTACGAGTTTGCGCAGGTCCACATTTGTGGCCGCAATAAACCGGAAATTTACCTTAACGGCCTTGTTGCTTCCCAACCTTTGTATCTCTCTCTCCTGAAGCACACGTAAAAGCTTTGCCTGAATCGAGAGGGGCAATGACGAGATTTCATCTAAAAACACGATGCCATTATTAGCTGTCTCAAAAATGCCTGCTTTGCCCGATGAATTTGCGCCTGTATATGCCCCCTTCTCGTACCCAAAAAGTTGGGATTCGGCGAGTTCAAAAGGAATGGCAGGGCAATTTAATTTTACAAAAGGCTTATCGTTGCACCGGTAGCTATGAATGCTGTGGGCGAACAATTCCTTACCGGTTCCACTCTCTCCCTCAATCAGAACATCGGCATCAAGCATTGATATTCTTTTTGCAGTAGCTACGGTGTCTCGGATTAACCAGCTTTTGCCTAAGATACTGTCAAAGGTGTATGCCGAACTGTACTCAGTTTTCTGCCTTTGCTTGAGATTGTGCATTTCATTCTTCAGACGAGTTATTTCTTTGTGCACCTTTTCCAGTTCTTCAAGAGGATGAAAGACTATCCTCCCGATGGCGCCAACAATCTCCCCCTTTGTTCTGAGTGGATAAACAGAAGTTACCCTCTTGACCTCCCCGACTTCCCTTACTCTCCCGATGACAGGGGTTCCTGTTGTTATCGCCAATTGGTAATCTGAAGCGGGCGCCAGCTCCAGTATGTTCTTGCCTATGCCGCCGCCGGGTTGTAGCCCCAAAAATTTCTCTGTCGGTGGGTCGATGAACTGGATAATGTAATTTTTGTCTATTACCGTAATGCTTTCATAACGGTTTTTGAAGCAAAACTTTACTACTGAAGCAATGACAGGGTTATATGGGTACGGTTCAATCGCCGCGAGCAAATCCTGCCTTTCCTTGTTCTTCATATGGTCAAATCCTCCATTTCTTACATTACATGTTAATTTACATGTTAATATATAAATAAACAGTTTGTCAACGGCATTTGAGGCCGGCAAAACTATCAGCTAAGTAGCTAAAAAAATGCAATTATCGCAACTATAGGCCGATTGTAACGTTATGTCGAAAGAATTGCCATTCAACAGAGCTCGATAGCTTCTAGGATGGAAACGATGAAAACCGGTAATGAACCTCCTTATGCAAAGCAGACCCAGCAGTTCGTGCGTAAATTACAATAGCAAATATTATCAAATGGTTAGAAGTTATTAACGTCAACGGCATGTTTTTTGCTAATCAAATCAAAAATAACTAGTAATGCATTTTATAATAAAGGTGCAAGAGAAAAAATTAAATGAAGGAGGCTGTAAAAGATGGGAAAAAAGAAGGACATAACAAGTGTTAGAGCTACGCTGGAATATCTGGACGACAAAGGCGAAGTTATCCATATTACCAACGAGGTAGACCCGCTGAAACCTGAAATCGCCGGCATCCAGAGGGGGCTCGATGAAGGGCCTGCGCTTCTGTTCGAGAACATCAAGGGTTACCCCAATTTCCGCAACTGCGGGAATATCCTGAGTCGCCGCGACAGGATCTGTGATCTCTACGATGCGGCAAACCAGATCGAGTTAAAGAACCGGTTCAGAGAAGCGATCCGCAAACCGCTGGCGCCGAAGGTCGTCAACGATGGCCCGGTGCAGGAGGTCCTCATGGACAAAGACATCGATGTTCTGGGTACCCTGCCCATTATTCAGCACGGCCCCGACGACGCGGGGCGCATCCTCGGCGGAGGCATCAACCTCCTGATGGGGAAATACTTCGGCGGGGGCACCAACGTCTCTTTCAACAGGACCCATTTCCGCGGCAAGGACTGGGCGTCCCAGTCCCATGCCCAGCTTACCCATATCGGCCAGGCCACCCAGAAGTACCACAAGGATGAAATCGTGCCCGTCACCGTCAATATTAACCCGCCGCTCTCGGTCCAGATGGTAGCCGGGGCCTGGAACGTCCGCACCATCGTACCCCGTGGCTCAGATGAGCTCGGTATCGCCGGCGCCTTCCAGGGCTCGCCCGTCAACATCGTAAAGGCAAAAACCCAGGATACCTATGCAATAGCGGATTCGGAGATCGTCATTGAAGGCTACTACGACACGAGCTCCGTGTGGGAGAGCGAAGAGGCGGAGAAGGCAAAAGTGCAGAGGGAAAAACCGTTCTTTCCGGAGTGGGAGGGCTATCTCGGCAGGGCCTGGATCGTCCGCAAGCTCCAGGTAACGGGAATAACCTACCGCAAGGTCAAACCTATCTTCCACACCGCCATGGCCCGCGGCTTTGAATATGCCGGCTATGACCTGCTGAGAGAGGCCGGCCTTATGGAGATGGCAGAAAGGATCGCCCCGGGCATCGTGGTCGACTGCTTTGTGCCGATCGCCTTGCAGTGGGGCGGCGGCGTGATCTTCCAGGTGAGAAAAACAAAGGCGCAGGAAGAGGGGCTCCAGCGCAATATACTGACCGCCGCGTTCGCCAATTGCCCGGGAATGCGCCTTGCCGTCGCCGTTGACGAGGACATTGACATCTATAATATGGACGATGTGCTGTGGGCCATTGAGACGAGGGTAGACCCGAAAAACGACATCCTGACGTTCCCGGGCCAGCAGAGAGGTATCGTTGCCCAGCCTCAGGAGCCGATGATAAAGGGCCTTGGCGGTTGGGAAGGCGGCATGGGGTTCGACGCGACAAAACCGTTCGTCACAGCCTGGAGATTTACGCGCGGCCACTACCCGTCGGACATGGTGGACTACAAGAGATGGCTGACGGACGAGCAGATCGCACGCGTCCAGGCGCAGCAGTCTGATTATGCAAAGACCTGCGCCAAACACGGCTGGTAGGAGGGAAACTGCGATGATGGCGCTGGAAGGCGTGAGGGTCGTGGACCTGTCCCGGTTTCAGTCAGGTCCCGTATGCGGCATGATGCTCGGCGACATGGGAGCGGAAGTAATCAGAGTTGAAGAGCTCGAGGGGGCCCCGGACAGACACTGGGGCCTCCTCGGTCCTGACGGGGAGACCCTTTCCTACAAAGTAGCCGGCCGGAGCAGGAAGGCGATCAGCCTCAACTTTAATACCGAAGAAGGCAAGGCGATACTGAGAGAGCTGGTAAGGAGATCTGATGTTGTCCTCCACAATTTTACCCCCGGCGCCCCTATCACCGCGGATCTGGAATACGAGCGCCTCAGGGAGATCAACGGGAGGATCATCGTTGCGGCCATATCGGGCTTCGGCCAGAATGGGCCGGACCGGGAGATGGTCTGTTTCGACCATGTTGCCCAGGCGCGGTCAGGCGCCCTTATGCTCACGGGGTTCCCCAATTCCCCCCCGCTCAAGGCGACAATCACGAGCAATGACATGATGTCAGGGCTCTTTGCCGCGATCGGTATCGTCACTGCGCTGTATGATCGGGAGAAAACCGGCGAGGGGCAGTTCATCGATACCTCCCTCCTGGATACTGCCTGTTTCTCTGCCCAGATGATGGGCGCCCTTATTCTCTATGATGTGTACGGCCAGATACGCACCCAGGTGGGCAATCTTGGCTTCCACGCCTATATCGGGATATTTGAGACAAAAGACAAAGAATGGGTATTGATCTCCGGGGCCACAAACGGCATCTGGAGAAGGCTGACAAAGGTAATAGGGCGGCCCGACCTGGCCTCTCCCGACACCTATGGCGCCAACGACATGGTTCGGTTCGACAATGCAAAAGATCTGGACCCCATCTTTGCGGAATGGGCGGCACAGAGAACCTGCGATGAGATACTGCGCCTCCTTCACTCTGTGCGCATCCCCTGCAGCAGGGTCAACACCATAAACAGGATAAAAGACGATCCTCAGGTACAGGCGCGCGGTATGATCACCTATGTTGAGGATCCTAAGATCGGAACGATCCCCTTGCCCAGCTTTCCTTTCAGGATGTCGCGGACGCCGGGCAGGATAACCTGCCGTGCCCCTGTGGTAGGGGAACATAATGAAGAGATCTATTGCGGGCTTTTAGGCT